>Ga0180008_1000262_pt1 | contig 51195 bp, 42 predicted proteins | sample MM_PW_MetaG_FD_121121 | JGI IMG/M metagenome (GOLD analysis project Ga0180008, IMG submission 121121) | Groundwater microbial communities from the Aspo Hard Rock Laboratory (HRL) deep subsurface site, Sweden - MM_PW_MetaG | ecosystem: Environmental > Aquatic > Deep subsurface > Groundwater... | reverse complement strand
CAGCCTCCACGCGCTTGAGCGCATCAATGATCTGGCTGTCGGTGAATCGGGACTTCTTCATGGTAGAAATTTTCCTTCGAAAACTTCTACTTCTCACTGCGCTGGTTTTGCGGGGGGATTACCTCTGGTTCGATATGCTGGAGCTGGGCTATGAGTGCGGCCTGCATCGCATCGAGCGGCTCATGCGAGCGCAGGCATTGCGAGCAAGGCCTCGCAGGCGTGGGTTACCGCAGGACAAGGGCGAGCGCAGTGTCATCGCTGGCAATGTGCTGGACAGGGAGTTCACCGCTGCAGCGCCCAATCAGAAGTGGGTGGCCGACTTCACCTACATCTGGACTGCGCAAGGCTGGTTGTATGTCGCTGTGGTGCTAGACCTGTATTCCCGTCGGATCGTGGGCTGGTCGATGCAAGACAGCATGACATCGCAGCTGGTGGCTGACGCGTTGATGATGGCCGTGTGGCGGCGTGGGAAGCCGATGGCTGTGCTGCATCACTCTGACCAGGGGAGCCAATACACCAGCAAGCAGTTCCAGGACTTGCTCAAGGAACATGGCATCACCTGCAGCATGAGCCGTGCGGGCGAGGTGTGGGACAACTCGGCAATGGAGAGCTTCTTCAGTTCAATGAAGACGGAACGCATTGCCAGGAAGGTCTACCGCAGCCGAGAGCAGGCCCGGGCGGATGTGTTCGATTACATCGAGCGCTTCTACAACCCCAGGCGCCGACATTCGACTCTGGGCTACGTCAGTCCGATACAGTTCGAGAAAGCTCAAGAAGCTTAGGTTGGTGTCCACTGAACCGGCAGCAGCCCAGGGCTCAGCCGATCCTGGGACGCTGGGCGCTGGAGATCGAGATCTTTCGAGTCGAACATCAGATCAGGGTTACCCCTGATCTGAAAGCGTCAGTTTTGGCATGCAAACCAACGTCTCCACATCAATGCAAGGGAAGGCGGATGAGGGCGCGCGCGAAGTGTGAGGCGTCAGCTCATTATTCCAACTTCCTGGATTGAATCAGTTTCTTAGATCAGATTGGCTTATGTAGGATTTTAGCCCGTATCCCGGCAGACCCTCTCAAGCGCCCACGCGGTCCCCGCAGCCTGTCCACCCACCTCAAGAGCCGGTTGGGCCTGCAAGGACTGAAGGTGGCGCTGCTGCACGAGTTGCTCAGCAAGGACGACATGCACGAGCCACTGCGCCTGGCACAAGCCATCCAGCACCTGCCGATCAGCCTGGTGCGCGCTCGCCCGATGGACGAGGCGATCAGCACCGCGGGCGGCGTTCGTTTCGAGGCGCTGGACGAGCACCTGATGTTGCGTACCATGCCCGGCGTGTTCTGCGCCGGCGAGATGCTCGATTGGGAAGCGCCGACAGGGGGATACCTGTTGACCGCGACCCTGGCCACGGCCCGTTTGGCGGCGGCGGGTGTGGCCCGCCACCTGAGCCTCAATACGAAATCGTCTTGACGCCAGCCGTCGTGCCCAGCAGGCAAACGTTGGCCTTGTTGCGGGCAAAGACGCCCACGGTGACCACGCCCGGCCACTGGTTGACGTCTGACTCGAAGCGGGCCGGATCCGTGATCTGCAGGCCACGCACGTCCACGATGATGTTGCCGTTGTCGGTGGTCACGCCTTCGCGCACCTGACCTTGGCCGCCGATGGCGGCGAAGGCACGGATCACCTGCGCGGCCGCCATCGGGATGACCTCCACGGGCAGGGGGAACTTGCCCAGCACTTGCACCAGCTTGCTTTCATCGGCTATGCAAACGAAGCGCTCGGCCAGCTCGGCCACGATCTTTTCACGCGTCAACGCGGCACCACCGCCTTTGATCATGTTGCCGGCGTGGTCGATCTCGTCGGCGCCATCCACGTAGACACCCAGGCCCGTCACGCTCTCGGACGCTAGCACGGGCACGCCCAGGGCTTTCAGGCGCTGGGTGCTGCGCACGGAGCTGGAAACCGCCCCACTCACCCGCTTCGGGTCGGCTTTCAAGGCTTCGCCCAGTGCATCGATGAACTTGTCCACGGTCGAGCCCGTGCCCACGCCCACCACGCTGCCAGCCGGCACGTGTTCCAGGGCGGCACGGCCCACCAGGGTCTTGAGTTCGTCTTGGGTCAGGGCTTGGGACATGTCAAAGGCTCGAGAAGGGGTGATGCGAATGTGAAGACGGGACGCGTCAGGGGGCAGGAGGCAAAGAACGCTGGCAGGCCAGGGGCCCACCTGATCACGGCGACAGCGGCCGAGGGCCCAGCCACTGCTGCCAGGCCATCAGTGCACCGATGAACACCGGCTGGTGCACCATGTAGAAGCTCAGGCTCCATTGCCCCAGCAAAACCAGGGCCCGCCAGGCAAGGCCGTGATTGTCGCCCGAGTTGCCCGCCGAAACCTGCGATGAAGCACCGCCCAGCCACTGCGGCCGGTGGTGCAACAGCCATTGCGTCACGGCCAGGCCCCACCACATCACGCCCAGCCAGGGCAGCACGGGCACGAAGTCTTCGGTGATGGGCTTGTGCGTGACCAGGCCCACCCAATTGGTCAGCCTCGTGTCAAAGAATGGATCTTGCAGCCAGCGCGGCAGCAGCATGGCGAGCAGCCCCAGAGGCAGCAGCCATCGCCCCAGCGGCGCACTCAGGCGGGCGACGACCAGCATCACCGCCATGCCGTGCAGCACCCCGAAGGAGATGTAGCTGCGCGGGAACATCCACCAGCTGCTCAGGCTCACCAGCAGCGCGCATCCGACGATCTGCGCCCAGCGGCGCCAAAAACGTGCCCAGCTCTGCCCCCGGTGCGTGGCGATGGCCTGGCCTGCCCCGGCACACAGCAAAAACGTCGAGAGGATGAAGGTGCGCTGCCAGGTCCAGAACGGGTCGCGGTAGAAATCCGATTCCGTCAGGCGAAAGTTGGCCAGGTCGAAACAGAAGTGGAAGGCTGCCATCCACACCAGCGCCAGCCCGCGCAAGGCGTCCACCCCGTCGAAGCGCTGGACGACAGGATCCGACGCCGTGATCCCGTTCGCCATCGAAGGGACTTGCGCCCCGAACTTGCCTTTTTTGCGTGCCATCGCGATAGTATCGGCCCTCCCCCGCCCCACCGCGTCGCCCTGCGGCTCCCGCCAGCCGAGAGGGTGCCGTCTTTGTCGTTCTTTCTTCGCCCCCAACCGCCCATGTCCCTGCCCGCCCACCAGATCGAACTGCTCTCGCCCGCGCGCACGGCCGACATCGGCATCGAGGCCGTCAACCACGGCGCCGACGCCATCTACATCGGCGGGCCCTCGTTCGGCGCGCGCAGCAACGCCAGCAACGAGGTCAGCGACATCGCCCGGCTGGTCCAGCACGCGCACCGCTACCACGCCAAGGTCTTCACCACGATCAACACCATCTTGCGTGACGACGAGCTGGAGCCCGCGCGCAAGCTGATCTGGGAGCTGCACGACGCGGGCGTGGACGCGCTGATCGTGCAGGACATGGGCCTGCTCGAACTCGATCTGCCGCCCATCCAGTTGCACGCCAGCACGCAAACAGACATCCGCACCGTCGAAAAAGCCAAGTTCCTGCAGGACGCCGGCTTCAGCCAGATCGTGCTGGCGCGCGAGCTCACGCTGCAGCAGATCCAGGCCATCTCGGACGCCACGCACGCCACCATCGAGTTCTTCATCCACGGCGCGCTGTGCGTGGCCTACAGCGGCCAGTGCTTCATCAGCCATGCGCACACCGGCCGCAGCGCCAACCGCGGTGATTGCTCGCAAGCCTGTCGCCTGCCCTACAACGTGCTCGACGGCAGCGGCCAGGTCGTGGCCTTCGAGCAGCACGTGCTGTCCATGAAGGACAACGACCAGAGCGCCAACCTCAACGCCCTGATCGACGCGGGCGTGCGCTCCTTCAAGATCGAAGGGCGCTACAAGGACATGGGCTATGTGAAGAACATCACCGCCCACTACCGCCTGCTGCTTGACGAAATCCTGGAACAGCGGCCCGAGCTGGCCCGCTCGTCGTCGGGCGAGTGCACCTTCTACTTTCAGCCCGAGCCCGAGCGCAACTTCAACCGCGGCAGCACCGACTATTTCGTCACCGGCCGCAAGGAAGACATCGGCGCCTTCGAGTCTCCGAAGCACCTGGGCCTGCCCGTGGGCGAGGTCGCCAAGGTGGGCGACAAATGGTTCGACGTGGCCATCGACGACGAGGCTGTCAAGGAAGCCGGCGGCATCCACAACGGCGACGGCCTGAACTACCTGACGCTGACCAAGGACATCGTCGGCGTGCAGGTCAACACGGCCGAACCAGTGGGCAAGTCGGGCCGGCTGTGGCGCGTGTTCCCCAACGAGGCCATCGAGGCGCTCAAGGACCTGCAGTCCGGCGTGGCCATCAACCGCAACCGCGACCGCAGCTGGGAGCACCAACTCAGCAAGAAGTCGTCCGACCGCCGCATCGGCCTGTGGGCAGAGTTGAGCGAAACGCCTGATGGCCTTGCGCTGCAACTCTCTGACGAAGACGGCTGCGTGGGCTCGGCCAGCGTGGTGTGCGACAAGCAGGCGCCGCAAGATGCAGAGCGAGCCGAAACCACGCTGCGCGAGCAGATCGGCAAGCTGGGCAACACGATCTTCCAGGCTCACGACATCGGCCTGAAGCTGAGCCAGCCCTGGTTCGTGCCGGCCTCGGCGCTCAACACCCTGCGTCGCGACGCCGTGGCTGCGCTGGAAGCCGCTCGTGAAGCGGTGCGCCCGCGGCTTGAGCGCGCAGCGGCGGTCGAGCCCCCCGCGCCCTACCCTGAAGACACGTTGAGCTACCTCGCCAACGTGTACAACCACAAGGCCCGCGATTTCTACGCCAAGCACGGCGTCAAGGTCATCGAGCCGGCCTATGAAAGCCACGAAGAACTCGGTGAAGTCAGCCTGATGATCACCAAACACTGCGTGCGCTTCTCGCTGAGCCTGTGCCCCAAGCAGGCCAAAGGCGTGCAAGGCGTTCAGGGCCAGGTCAAGGCCGAGCCGCTGCAGCTCATCAACGGCAAGGAGAAGCTCACGCTGCGCTTTGACTGCAAGCCCTGCGAGATGCACGTGGTCGGCAAGATGAAAAAGTCGGTGCTCAACCAGATCCCGCCGGCGCCGGTGCAGTTCTATCGCACGCGCCCGCAGGCCTGACCCATCTGTCTTTGACGCTCCCGCGAACCGGCGGGGGGCGTCATCCGACTGTCACCATGGCATCGCGGTCCTGTCACACGCGCCGCAGACCATGGGCGCATGCGGAACTGGATCAATGCACCTCTGCTGAGAGCCTTGACCTCGCCCGCCAGCTTCGCGGCTGGCAACGGGCGCCAGACACGTTCCCTTCTACCTTTTGCCTCAGGCGCGCTGCCAGGCGAGCACGGCGAAGCACGAGACGAGCTCGTGGGCACGCACCGGGTTCGCACGGTGTGGATTTCCGATGTGCACCTGGGCACGCCCGGCTGCCAGGCCCACGCCCTGCTCGACTTCCTCAAGCGCGTGGAGTGCGACACCCTCTACCTGGTTGGCGACATCATCGACGGCTGGCAGTTGCGCCGCAGCTGGTACTGGCCTCAAGCCCACAACGATGTCGTGCAAAAGCTGCTGCGCAAGGCGCGCAAAGGCACCCGCGTCATCTACGTGCCGGGCAACCACGACGAGTTCGCGCGCAAGTTCCTGGAGCATTCCTTCGGCGGCATCGAGGTGGCCGAAGAATGGATCCACACCACGGCCGACGGGCGCCAGCTCTGGGTCACCCATGGCGACCTCTACGACGGCGTGATCCAGTGCGCGCGCTGGCTGGCCCTGCTGGGCGACTCGCTCTACGAGTTCACGCTCAAGCTCAACCGCCACCTCAACTCATGGCGGGCTAGGGTGGGGTTGCCGTACTGGTCTTTGTCCAAGTACCTCAAGCTCAAGGTCAAGCGAGCGGTGAGTTACGTGGGCGACTTCGAGGCCGCGCTGGCCCGAGAGGCCCGCAAACGCGGCGTGGACGGTCTGGTGTGCGGACACATCCACCATGCGGAGATGCGCGAGGTCGAGGGCATCCTGTACTGCAACGACGGTGACTGGGTCGAGAGCCTGACGGCGTTGGTCGAGCACGAGGACGGCACGCTGGCCATCGTCGAGTGGAGCGAGGTCATGGCAGGGCGCACAGCCTTGTCACCGAGCTTGACGTCAGCCGCGTCGATCGCCGTTTGAAACGATCCCTGTCGGCGAGCCTGCGGCACAATGCGGCGCCTGACAGAAGGAGCCCGAACATGGCATTCGCCGACAACATCAAAGCCCTCCCCTCCGTGGCCCACCTGGCCGCCATCGAACTGCTCGACGCCGCCGGCGCCATGGTGGCCCGCATCGAAAACAAGCCTGGGCAGGCCGGCTCGCTCGCCGTGTACGCCGCGCTGGCGGCCAAGCACGAGGTCATCCATCCCGAGGCTGCACAGGAAGGCCTGCAGATCTACGCCGAGCACACCGCCGACGCCGAAGCCAACCCAGGCAAACACCCCAACATCGACCGGCTGATCGACCTGGTGCGCAACGGGCAATCGCTCACCGCTCGTACCATCGCCGCCTGAGCGGCCTGCGTCAGCAAGATAAAAAAAGGGGCGCCCTGGAGCGCCCCCTTGTCTTGGGTGGCTGAGAGATCAACCCACCCACTTGCGCGCGTTGCGGAACATGCGCAGCCAGGGGCTTGGCGCACTCTTGTCACCGCTCGTCCAGCTCATCTGGATGTTGCGGAACACGCGCTCCGGGTGCGGCATCATGGCCGTGAAGCGGCCATCGGGCGTGGTCACGCCGGTCAGGCCCTCGGGCGAGCCGTTGGGGTTGAACGGGTAGACCTCGGTGGGCACACCGGCGTGGTCCACGAAGCGCACCGCGCGGTGCACCTTGGCTGCGTCACCACGCTGCGAGAAGTTGGCAAAGCCTTCGCCGTGCGACACGGCAATCGGCATGCGGCTGCCGGCCATGCCCTCGAAGAAGATCGACGGGCTCTCCAGCACCTCGACCTGGCTCAGGCGGGCCTCGAAGCGCGTGCTCTGGTTGGTCGTGAACTTCGGCCAGTGCTCGGCGCCCGGGATGATCGGGCTGAGCGCCGCCAGCATCTGGCAGCCGTTGCACACGCCCAGGCCGAAGGTGTCGCCGCGCTTCATGAAGGCGGCGAACTGCTCGGCCAGTTGCGGATTGAAGAGCACCGAACGTGCCCAGCCTTCGCCGGCACCCAGGGTGTCGCCGTAGCTGAAACCTCCGCAGGCCACGAAGCCCTGGAACTGGTCCAGTCGAGCGCGGCCGGCGATCAGGTCGCTCATGTGCACGTCGAAGGTGTCGAAGCCACCCAGGTGCATGGCGTAGGCCATTTCCACGTGCGAGTTCACGCCCTGCTCACGCAGGATGGCCACCTTGGGACGGACCTTGTTGATGAAAGGCGCGGCCACGTCTTGCAGCGGATCGAAGCTCAGCGACACATGCAGGCCTGCGTTGGCTGCATCGCCGATGGTGGCGTGTTCGCTGTCGGCGCAGGCGGGGTTGTCGCGCAGCTGGGCGATGCGCCAGCTCACGTCGTCCCACGTTTGGTGCAGGTGCTGCAACGGGGCTTTGAAGATTTGCTTGGCGTCGCGCCAGACCTGCACCTCGTCCTTGGCTGCACCCGTGAGGATGGGCTTGCCGATGACGTGGCTGTGCTGGCTCAAGCCATGCTCGCGCAGGGTCTGCATCACGGCATCGCGCTCGGCGGTGCGCACCTGCAGCACCACGCCCAGCTCTTCGTTGAACAGGGCCTTGAGCGTGAGCTCGTTTCGGCGCTCGCTGACCTGGCCGGCCCAGTTCTTGGAGTCACCGGTTTCGGCGCGGCTGTCGCTGATGCCATCGCCCTCGGTGACGAGCATGTCGACATTGAGGGACACACCCGTGTGGCCGGCGAAGGCCATTTCGCACACGGTGGCCCACAGGCCGCCGTCGCCACGGTCGTGGTAGGCCAGCAGCTTGCCTTGGGCGCGCAGCGCGTTCACTGCCTCGACCGTGGACTTCAGGGCAGCCGGCGAGTCGACATCGGGAACATCGTTGCCGAACTGGTTGAGCACCTGGGCCAGCATCGAGCCGCCCATGCGCTTCTTGCCTTGGCCCAGGTCGATCAGGATCAGGCTGGTGTCCAGGGCCTGGCCGTTCTCGATGGTCACGAGCTGAGGCGTCAGCGTGCCTCGCACATCGGCGATCGAAGCGAACGACGTGACGATCAGCGAAACAGGCGCGGTCACCTGTTTGGAGACTCCGTTGTCAGACCACTTGGTGCGCATCGACAGCGAGTCCTTGCCAACCGGGATCGAAATGCCCAGCGCCGGACACAGCTCCATGCCCACGGCCTTGACGGTCTCGTACAACGCCGCGTCTTCACCCTTCTCGCCGCAAGCAGCCATCCAGTTGGCGGACAGCTTCACGCGCGGCAGCTCGATGGGCGCGGCCAGCAAGTTGGTGATGGCCTCGCCCACGGCCATGCGGCCGGATGCGGGTGCGTTGACCGATGCCAGCGGCGTGCGTTCGCCCATGGCCATGGCTTCGCCGGCGAAGCCCTTGTAGTCGGCCAGCGTCACGGCCACGTCTGCCACCGGCACCTGCCAGGGGCCGACCATCTGGTCGCGGCTGTTGAGGCCACCCACGGTGCGGTCACCGATGGTGATCAAAAAGCGCTTGCTGGCCACCGTGGGGTGGCGCAGCACGTCGAAAGCCACCTTGTCCAGTTGCACGCCGGTCAGGTCCAGCTGGCCGCCGTCCCACTGCACGCGCTGCACGTCGCGGTGCATCTTCGGAGGCTTGCCCAGCAGCACTTCCATGGGCATGTCGACGGCCTTGTCTGCTTCGGGCTTCGTGGTGTCTTCCAGCACCAGCTCCAGCGCCTCGGTGGCCGTGCCGATCACGCCGAAGGGGCAACGCTCGCGCTCGCACATGGCGGTGAAGATGGGCAGGCTCTCGGGTGCGATGGCCAGGACGTAGCGCTCCTGGCTCTCGTTGCACCAGATCTCTTTCGGGGCCATGCCGGATTCTTCCAGCGGCACCTTGCTCAGATCGAATCTGGCGCCCTTGCCCGCGCCGTCCACCAGCTCGGGGAATGCATTGGAGATGCCGCCCGCCCCCACGTCATGAATGGCGAGGATGGGGTTGTTGGCGCCCAGGCCCCAGCAATGGTTGATGACCTCTTGCGCGCGACGCTCGATTTCCGGGTTGCCGCGCTGCACCGAATCAAAGTCCAGCGCAGCAGAGTTGGTGCCCGCCGCCATCGACGACGCGGCCGCGCCCGCCATGCCGATGCGCATGCCGGGGCCACCCAACTGGATCAACAGCGTGCCCGCGCCGAACACGATCTTCTTGGTCTGCTCGGCGCTGATGGTGCCGATGCCGCCGGCGATCATGATGGGCTTGTGGTAGCCGCGGCGGATGGCGCTGGCGCCCTCGCCCACCTGTTGATCGAACACGCGGAAGTAGCCGCCCAGGTTGGCACGACCGAACTCGTTGTTGAAGGCGGCGCCACCCAGCGGGCCCTCGATCATGATCTGCAGCGGGCTGGCGATGTGCTCGGGCTTGCCAACAGGGTTTTGCTCCCACGGCTCATTCATGCCGGGCAGGTGCAGGTTCGACACCGAGAAGCCCGTCAAGCCCGACTTGGGGCGCGAACCACGGCCCGTGGCCCCCTCGTCGCGGATCTCGCCGCCCGCGCCGGTCGAGGCACCCGGGAAGGGCGAAATCGCCGTCGGGTGGTTGTGGGTCTCGACCTTCATCAGCACATGGGCCAGCTCTTCGCGGGCCTGGTACTGAGGCGCGTTGGTGAAGCCGGCTGGCATCCAGCGCTCGATCTGATGGCCTTCCATCACCGAGGCGTTGTCCGAGTAAGCCACCACCGTGTGCTGCGGGCTGAGCTTCTCGGTGTTGCGGATCATGCCGAACATCGACAGGTCCTGCTCCTGGCCGTCGATGGTGAACTTGGCGTTGAAGATCTTGTGGCGGCAGTGCTCGGAGTTGGCCTGCGCGAACATCGTCAGCTCGACGTCCGTCGGGTTGCGCTTCAAGCCGGTGAAGGCGTTGACCAGGTAATCGATTTCGTCATCCGACAAAGCCAGGCCAAACTCGGTGTTGGCGGCCTCGAGCGCGGCGCGGCCACGGCCCAGCACGTCCACATGCACCATCGGGGTGCCCTGCTTTTCGTCGAACAGGTGTCGGGCTTCTACGCGGCTGGCCATCACGCTTTCGGTCATCCGGTCGTGCAGCAGCGCCGCAACGGCCTGGATGTCTTGCGGGGCCAGCGGTTTGGCGCCGCCCATCAGGGCCCCGATGACCCCGGCCTTGACCGTCAGACGGAATTCGGTGACGCGCTCGACGCGCCGGATCGCCAGGCCACAGTTGTGCGCGATGTCGGTGGCTTTCGACGCCCAGGGCGAGACCGTGCCCAGGCGCGGCGCGACCACGATGAGGTCGCCCTCCACTGGCCCGGCGTAGGACGGCCCGTAGGTCAACAGGGCTGCCAGCCTTTCCTGCTCCGAGGAGGTCAGAGGCTGCTCCAGCGCCACCCAGTGCACGAAGCGGGCGTGAACGCCGCTGATCCGCGGGTTGATGGCCTGCAACTTGGGCAGCAGGGCTTGGGCTTGGTGGGGAGCCAGGGCGTTGCCGCCCTCGAAGTGCATCAGGGTGGACATCGCGGAGGAGGTGCGTTCGGTCACGGCGAGGGGCCCAAAGCAGGCCTGCGTCGGGAAAAACGCGCATTTTACCGGGGCCAGCGGACAAAACCCGCGAGTTGTTCGTGGCGGCATCTCCCTGTCGATGCCGAGCCGCGCACTTATTACGGATAATCCAGGCCCATGAGCATCACGATCAAATCCGGCGCCGAGATCGACGCCATGCGCGTGGCCTGCCGACTCGCCTCGGAGGTCCTGGACTACCTGACGCCCCACATCCAGCCCGGCATCACCACCAAGGAAATCGACCGCCTGGCGCACGACTACATGGTCAACGTCCAGGGCACGACGTCCGCCACGCTGAACTACCAGCCGCCCGGCCACATCCCCTACCCCGCCTCGTTGTGCACCTCGGTCAACGACGTGGTCTGCCACGGCATCCCGAACGACACGCCGCTGAAGTCGGGCGACATCGTCAACATCGACGTCACCGTCATCAAGGATGGCTGGTATGGCGACAACAGCCGCATGTTCCTGATCGGCAAGCCGGCGATCGCCGCCGACCGCCTGTGCCGCATCACCTTCGAGGCCATGTGGAAGGGCATCGTCAAGGTCAAGCCGGGCGCGCGCCTGGGCGACATCGGGCACGCCATCCAGACCTTCGCCGAAAACGCCGGCTACTCGGTGGTGCGCGAGTACTGCGGCCACGGCATCGGCCAGCGCTTTCACGAGGACCCTCAGGTGCTGCACTACGGGCGCCCTGGCACCGGCATCGAGCTGCAACCCGGCCTGATCTTCACCATCGAGCCCATGATCAACCTGGGCAAGCGAGAGATCAAGGAAGGCCGCAAGGGCGGACAGCCCTACGACGGCTGGACCATCGTCACCAAGGACCGCTCGCTGTCGGCCCAGTGGGAGCACACCGTGCTCGTCACCGAAACCGGCTACGAAGTGCTCACCTTGTCGGCCGGCAGCCCCGAGGCGCCCGCCTTCGTGCAGCAAGCCACCCAGCCCGCCTGAACCCACGCCAGTCCGCCAATGACCGTTGACGTCCCCGCCCTGCGCACGCAGTTTCGCGCAGACAAGGCCGCGCTGCTGCAGCGGTTCCAGGACAGCCGCCCGACCACCTCGTCGGCCACTCGCCTGCTCACCCAGCTCTCTCGCCTGGTCGATCGCGTGCTGCAGACGCTGTGGGACGCCCACGCCATGCCCAAGGGGGCCACGCTGGTCGCCGTGGGGGGCTACGGTCGCGACGAGCTCTTTCCGCACTCCGACATAGACGTCCTGCTGCTGATGCCCCTGTCGCCATCGGTGGCTGGCGACGAAAGCCTGGCGCCCAGCGTCGAAGGCTTCATCAGCGCCTGCTGGGACATCGGCCTGGAGATCGGCTCCAGCGTGCGCACCGTCGAAGAGTGCGCCGAAGAGGCCCAGCGCGACGTCACGGTCCAGACCTCCCTGCTCGAAGCCCGCTTCCTTTGCGGCTCCCGGGCCCGTTTTGAAGCGCTGGAGAAAGCCACCTACGAGCACCTCGACGTGCACGCCTTCATCACGGCCAAGATGCTGGAGATGCGGCAGCGGCACACCAAGCACGAAGACACGCCCTACGCGCTGGAGCCCAACTGCAAGGAAAGCCCTGGGGGCCTGCGCGACCTGCAGGTGGTGCTTTGGCTTGCCCTGGCCGCTCGACTGGGGCGCAACTGGCATGACCTGGCCCGCAACGGCCTGCTGACGCCCTTCGAAGCCCGCCAACTGCAGCGCAACGAGGGTCTGCTCAAGCTCATCCGCTGCCGCCTGCACCAAGTCGCCGGGCGCCGCGAAGACCGCCTCGTCTTCGACCTGCAGACCACCATTGCCGAGAGCTTTGGCTACGTGAACACGCCTGCCCTGCGCGCTTCCGAGGCGCTGATGCGGCGCTATTACTGGGCGGCCAAGGCCGTCACCCAGCTCAACCAGATCCTGATCCTGAACATCGAGGAGCGCGTGCAGGGCTCGACCGACGCGCCCATGCGCGTCATCAACGAGCGCTTTCTCGATCGCGGCGGCTACCTCGAAGTCGCCAGCGACGACCTCTACCAGCGCGACCGCCACGCCATCCTCACCACCTTCCTGACGCTGCAACAGGACGGCACCTTGAAAGGCCTGTCGGCCCGCACGCTGCGCGCGCTCTACAACGCGCGTGGCGTCATGGACGCGTCCTTCCGCCGCGACCCGGTGAACCACGCCACGTTCATGGCGATCCTGCAGGAGCAGCAGGGCCAGACCCGCGTCATGCGCCTGCTCAACCAGACCTCGGTGCTGGGCCGCTACCTCTGGGTGTTCCGCCGCATCGTCGGGCAGATGCAGCACGACCTCTTCCACGTCTACACCGTGGACCAGCACATCCTCATGGTCGTGCGCAACGTGCGGCGTTTCTTCATCCCGGAGCACGCCCACGAGTACCCCTTCTGCACCCAGCTGGCCTCGCAGTTCGACAAGCCCTGGCTGCTCTACATCGCCGCGCTGTTCCACGACGTGGCCAAAGGCCGCGGTGGCGACCACTCCGAGTTGGGCGCAGTCGAGGTCAAGCGGTTTTGCAAAGACCACGGCATCGCTGGTGAAGACGCCAAACTCATCGAGTTCCTGGTCGGCGAGCACCTGACCATGTCGCGCGTGGCCCAGAAAGAAGACCTTTCGGACCCGGACGTCATCCAGGCCTTCGCGCGCCGCGTGGGCAACGAGCGCACCCTCACAGCCCTGTACCTGCTCACCGTGGCAGACATCCGCGGCACCAGCCCCAAGGTCTGGAACGCCTGGAAGGGCAAGCTCCTCGAGGACCTCTACAAGCTGGCGCTGCGCGCACTGGGTGGGTCGCGCCCACACATGGACGCCGAAATCGAGTCGCGCAAGCAGCAGGCCCGCCAGACGCTGCAGCTGTACTACCTGCCGCCTGGCATCGAAGACAAGCTCTGGCAGACGCTGGACATCAGCTACTTCGCCCGCCACGACGCCGCCGACATCGCCTGGCACACGCGCATGCTCTGGCGCCACGTCGACACGCCCAAGCCCATCGTGGCCGCCAGGCTGTCGTCCATCGGCGAAGGCCTTCAGGTGCTGGTCTACGCGCCCGATCGCCCCGACCTGTTCGCCCGCATCTGCGGCTACTTCGACCGCGCCGCCTTCAGCATCCAGGACGCACGCATCCACACCTCGGGCACGGGTTACGCGCTGGACACCTTCCAGATCCTGGCATCCGACCCGCTGCGCTTCGAAGGCGTGCATTACCGCGACATGATCGCGCTGGTCGAAACCCAACTGGCTGAAGCCGTGGCCTCCGACAAACCTCTGCACGACCCAGCCCGTGGGCGTCAGTCTCGCCGCGTGCGCTCTTTCCCGATCCCGCCGCGCGTGAGCCTGCGGCCTGACGAGCGCGCTCAGCGCTGGCTGCTCACGGTGTCTGCGTCGGACCGCTCAGGCCTGCTGTACGTCATCGCCCGAACGCTGGCCCACCATGGGGTGAACGTTCAACTGGCCAAAGTCAGCACCCTGGGTGAACGCGTGGAAGACACCTTCCTCGTCACCGGTGACGCCTTGCGTCAAGACAAGCGGCAATTGACCATCGAAACCGAGTTGCTGGCCGCACTGGCCTGAGCCTTGGAGCAGTTCAGGCTGGCTCTTTCGGGTCGAGCAGCAACTCCAGGCGAGCGATCTGGTCGCGCAGCATGAGCCGCCGCTTCTTCAGGCGACGCAGGGACAACTCATCCGTGGGGGTTTGTTCGGCGGCGCGGTCGATCAGGTTGTCCAGGTCGGCGTGCTCCATCCGCAGTTCGATCAACTGTCGATGGGGGGAATGGAGGTTCTCGGTCATCTTGGGCGCCAGGGGTCGTCATGCTGCAACCCGTCATCGGTTGAATCCCCTGTGATCGGGGAACAGGGTCTCCCCGTTTCCCGATTATAGTTTTCAGATGATCACAGTGCCTTCGAGTTTTCGCCTTGTGGCCGCAACCGGCCTGCACCGCGGAGACCGCCCCTACCAACAAGACCAGGTGGAAGTCATGCCGCATCCGCGCGTGCCCGGCTGCCTGATGGCCGTGGTTGCCGACGGCATGGGCGGCAAAAGCGGTGGGCGCAAGGCCGCAGACCAGGTCATCCTCACCGCCAGGCAGGTGTTTGAGCGCTACGAGCCGGGCATGGAGTCGAGCGAGTCACTCATGACACAGCTGGTGCAAGAGGCTCACTTGATGATCAAGCTCACCGCGCTGGCCTTCGAAGAAGAACCCCACAGCACGGTCGGCGCTTTCCTGATCAACCCGGACATGAGCGCCTGCATTGGTCACGCAGGCGACACCCGCATCTACCATTTTCACGGGCCGGAAATGATCACCCGCACCGAGGACCACTCCTACGTGCAACGCCTGGTCAACGAAGGCCACCTGACCGAAGACGAAGCCAACGTGCACCCTCAGGCCAACTTGCTGACGGGTTGCCTTGGCAGCCAGGCCGATCCGCCCTTGGCCGTGCGCACCGTCACCCGGCTTGAAATCGGCGACACGCTGCTGGCCTGCTCTGACGGCCTGTGGCACTACTTCACGCCCAAGGAACTGGGCGCCATCGTGCACACGCTGCCCCCGCGTGAGGCCGCAGAAATGCTGGTGGGCAAAGCTCGCTACCGCGCTCGCGCCGGTGGCGACAACCTGTCGCTCGCACTCGTCAGGGTCGAAGCACTGGGCTGAGGTCTCGGCCGCAGCGAGCCGGCGGTCTGGCCTGCAGGCTCAGGTCAGCGAGGTGTCGACGATGCGCCGCTCTTCGCTGAGGTACTCCTTGGACTGCATCTCGTTGAGCCGAGACACCGTGCGCGGGAACTCGTGCGACAAGGGCCCTTCCGTGTACAGCTGCTCGGGCGGCACCTCGGCCGAGATCACCAGCTTGCATTTGCGGTCGTAAAGCACGTCCACCAACCAGGTGAATCGGCGTGCTTCTGAAGCCATCCTCACCGGCATGTGCGGCACGTGGCTCAGCATCACCGTGTGAAAACGCGAGGCCAGCTCCAGGTAGTCGTTCTGCGAGCGCGGACCGCCGCACAGCGTGTTGAAGTCGAACCAGACCACGCCACCGGCTTTGCGACGAGCCTTGAGCACGCGGTGCTCGATGTTCAGTTCCGGATCTTCATCGGCGGTTTCTGCCAACTGCCCGAATATGCGGTGCATTTCCGCTTCGTTCGCCTCGTTGAGCGGCTGCAGGTAGAGGTTGGCGTTTTCCAGCGCGCGGCGGCGGTAGTCGTTACCCGCGTCCACGTTGACCACCTGCAACTGCTGCTTGAGCAACTCAATGGCTGGCAGGATGCGGTCGCGGTGAAGGCCATTCGGGTACAGCCCATCCGGATGGAAGTTCGACGTGGTGACGATGCTCATCCGGTTGCGGAACATCGCGTCCAGCAACTTGTAGAGGATCATGGCGTCGGTCACGTCGGCCACGTGGAACTCGTCGAAACAGATCAGTCGGTGCTTGCGTGACATGCGCTTGGCCAACACCTCCAGCGGGTCCTGCTGCCCCTTGAGCTCGTGCAACTGGCGGTGCACCTCGCGCATGAACTCGTGAAAGTGCAGGCGGGTCTTGCGCTCCAACGGCACGGCATTGAAAAAGCAGTCCATGATGAAGCTCTTGCCCCGCCCCACCCCGCCGAACATGTAGACGCCACGTGGCAGCTCCGGGTAGCGCAACATCTTGGTCAGCGCATTGCTGCGCTTGGCCTTGTAGTTGGCCCACTCGTCCTGGCAGCGCTGCAGCGCCGCGATGCCTTGCAGCTGGGCCTCATCGGCCTTGTAGCCCCGCTCGGCCAGGCTCTGCTCGTAGAGTTGGGTGACGGATTGCTTGTAGGCAGGCATGTTGAAACGGCTTTGACCAGGGTGTGAGCGAAACAAAACAAAAGGGGCAGCCAAGCCGCCCCTTTCGGTTCTGACAGGAACAAGGTCAGAAGTTTAAGGTGCGCTTGTCCACGGCGAGCGCAGCCTCCTTGGTGGCCTCGCTCAGGCTGGGGTGAGCGTGGCAGATGCGCGCGATGTCTTCTGCGCTGGCCTTGAAGGCCATGGCCACCACCGCCTCCGAGATCAACTCGCTTGCATAAGGGCCGATGATGTGCACGCCGAGGATCTCGTCGGTCTGCGCATCGGCCAGGAACTTCACGAAGCCGTTGGTGTCGCCCAAGGCGCGGGCGCGGCCGTTGGCGATGAAGGGGAAGGAGCCGGCCTTGTAGGGCCGGCCCTCCGCTTTCAGAGCCTGTTCGGTTTTGCCGACCCAGGCAATCTCCGGGCTGGTGTAGATCACCCAGGGAATGATGTCGAAGTCGACGTGACCATGCTGACCAGCGATTCGCTCGGCCACGGCCACGCCCTCTTCTTCTGCCTTGTGCGCCAGCATCGGGCCACGCACCACGTCGCCCACCGCCCACACATTGGGCAGGTTGGTCTGGCAGTCGTCGTTGACCACGATGGCACCGCGCTCATCGAGTTGCAGGCCCACGCCTTCGGCGTTCAGGCCGTTGGTGTTGGGCACTCGGCCGATCGAGACGATCAGCTTGTCGCATTCGAGCTTTTGCTCGGCACCGGCGGCGTCGGTGTAGGCCACCGTCACGCCCTTCTTGCCCGGCTTGATCTCGCCGATCTTCACGCCAAGCTGCAGCTTCAGGCCTTGCTTCGTGAAGAGCTTCTGGGCTTCCTTGGCGACCTGCTCGTCCACCGCAGCCAGGAAGGTCGGCATGGCTTCGAGCACGGTCACTTCTGCACCCAGGCGACGCCAGACCGAGCCCATCTCCAGACCGATCACGCCGGAGCCGATCACGCCCAGCTTTTTGGGCGCCTCGCCGATGGCCAGCGCGCCGTCGTTGGAGAGGATCAGCTTTTCGTCGAACGGCACACCAGGCAGCTGACGGGCGTTCGAGCCCGTGGCGATGACCACGTGCTTGGCGACCAGGCTTTCGGGCTTGTCACCCGTCACGGCCACTTCATACAGGCCATCGGCGGACTTCACGAACGAGCCGCGGCCATGGAAGAAACTGACCTTGTTCTTCTTGAACAGGTAGAGGATGCCGTCGTTGTTCTGCTTCACGACGGTGTCCTTGCGACCGATCATCTTGGCCACGTCGATGGACAGGCCGTCCACGGTGATGCCGTGATCCGCAAAGTGATGGGCCGCGTGCTCATAGTGCTCGGACGATTGCAGCAGCGCCTTGGACGGGATGCAGCCGACGTTGGTGCAGGTGCCGCCCGGTGCAGGGCCACCCTTGGCGTTCTTCCACTCGTCGATGCAGGCCACCTTGAAGCCGAGCTGTGCAGCGCGGATGGCAGCGATGTAGCCGCCGGGGCCGGCGCCGATGACGATGACATCGAATTGTTGTTGGGACATGGTTGGGTCTTTCCGTGCGGCAAAGGCGCTGTGAAGCTCGGTGTCAGGCAGGAGGGTCAGGCTGGGTCATCGCCCTCGGGGGGAACAAACACCCACAACAGGACGTAGATGATGAGCCCCGTGCCCCAGAAAAAAATCAGCAGGGTGACGGCGAGTCGGATGATCCAGGTTTCCACGCCCATCATGCGGGCCAGGCCACCGCAGACACCACCAACCCAGCGGTCGTCCAGCGAGCGGCGCATGGTCGAATCAACCACACTTGGCGTTCCCTCGAGCGAGGTGCCGTCCAGCAAACGAGACTTCAGTCGCTGAAACTCCTCAGCGGTGATCACGCCTCGCTCATGCAGCGAGGCGAGCTTGTCAAGTTCGTCGGCCATGGACATGGTGTGGAATCCTGTGATGGGATGCAGACCCGAGCGACCCCTCGTGAGGGTCGCCCGGTCGCAAAACTCGTCAGATGTCGAACAGCAGGCGCGCCGGGTCCTCCAGCGCTTCCTTCATGGCGACCAGGCCCAGCACGGCTTCGCGGCCGTCGATGATGCGGTGGTCGTACGACATGGCCAGGTAGTTGATCGGGCGGATCACGATCTGGCCGTTCTCCACCACGGCGCGGTCCTTGGTGGCGTGCACGCCCAGGATGGCCGATTGCGGCGGGTTGATGATCGGGGTCGAGAGCATCGAGCCGAACACGCCACCGTTGGAGATGGAGAAGGTGCCACCGGTCATCTCTTCGATGCCCAGCTTGCCGTCACGGGCCTTCACGCCGAACTCGGCGATCTTCTTTTCGATCTCGGCAAAGGTCATCTGGTCGACGTTGCGCAGCACCGGCACCACCAGGCCACGCGGTGAGCCGACGGCCACGCCGATGTCGAAGTAGCCGTGGTAGACGATGTCGTTGCCATCGACCGAGGCGTTGAGCACCGGGTACTTCTTGAGAGCGTGCACCGCGGCCTTGACGAAGAAGCTCATGAAGCCGAGCTTGACGCCGTGCTCCTTCTCGAACTTCTCCTGGAACTTCTTGCGCATCTCCATGACCGGGGCCATGTTGACTTCGTTGAAGGTCGTCAGGATGGCGTTGGTGGCTTGCGATTGCAGCAGGCGCTCGGCCACGCGGGCACGCAGGCGGCTCATCGGCACGCGCTGCTCAGGACGGTCGCCCAGGCTGTTGGGGCCGCTCGGAGCCTGAACGGCCGGCAGCGAGCTGGTGGGCACGCCAGTCGGGATGGCGGGCGCAGCTGGCGCAGGCGCAGCGGCGGGTTTGGCGCCACCAGCCACGGCCGACAGAACGTCGCCCTTGGTGACACGACCATCCTTGCCGGAGCCGGCGACCTGAGCAGTGCTCAGGCCGTTGTCGGCAAGCAGCTTGGCGGCGGCCGGCATGGCCACATCGGCCTTGCTGCCACCCGTCGCGGCTGCAGGTGCTGCAGCGGGCGCAGCCGTCGGCGCGGGGATCGCCTTGACTTCCAGCGGGCTCACCGCGGCCGAGCCTTCGGTGTCGATGCGGGCAATGACCTCGTCGCTGACAACGGTGTCACCGTCGTTGCGAACAAGTTGCGCCAGCACGCCGGCAGCCGGCGCCGGCACTTCGAGCACGACCTTGTCGGTCTCGATCTCGATGAGGATTTCGTCCGCTGCCACGGCTTCGCCGGGGCGCTTCTTCCATTGAAGCAGCGTGGCCTCGGCCACGGATTCGGACAGTTGGGGAACCTTGACGTCGATGATTGCCATGTGAGTATCTCCAGCAGCGGCTGCTTGGCGCGTCGCCTCTTCAGGGGGCCTGTTCAGGGGCCCGGCCTGACAAGGTCATCCAGAACGCGCAGCGTCCGCATGAACCTTATTTGGTGAGAACGAAGCCCTTGAGCTTGGCGAAAGCCTGATCCAGCAGCGCTTTTTGCTGCTCCATGTGCAGGTGGGCGTAACCCACGGCCGGTGAGGCCGAGGCCGGACGGCCGGCGTAACCCAGCTTCTGGCCTTCCACCATGTTTTCATGGATGTAGTGCTGCACGAAGAACCAGGCACCCTGGTTCTGGGGCTCGTCCTGGCACCACACCAGATCGCTCAGGTTGGGATACTTCTTCAGCTCGGCAGCGAAGGCCTTGTGCGGGAAGGGATAGAGCTGTTCGACGCGCACGATGGCCACGTCAGTGGACTTCTTCTCTGCGCGCTTCTTGACCAGGTCGTAGTAGACCTTGCCCGAGCAGCAGATCACGCGCTTGACCTTCGATGCGTCAACCGTGTCATCGACCTCACCGATCACCGTGCGGAACTCACCGCGGGTGAACTCGCTCAGCGGCGAGGTGGCGTCCTTGTTACGCAGCAGCGACTTCGGGGTCATGATGACCAGCGGCTTGCGGAACATGCGCACCATCTGGCGACGCAGCACATGGAAGATCTGCGAAGCCGATGTCGGCTGCACGATCTGCATGTTGTTGTCAGCGGCCAGCTGCATGAAGCGCTCCAGGCGCGCCGAGCTGTGCTCGGGGCCCTGGCCTTCGTAGCCATGCGGCAGCATCAGGGTCAGGCCGTTGGCGCGGCCCCACTTCACTTCACCCGAGGCGATGAACTGGTCGATCACGACCTGGGCGCCGTTGGCGAAGTCGCCGAACTGGGCTTCCCAGATGACCAGGCTGTTGGGGTCGGAGCCGGCGTAGCCGTACTCGAAGCCCAGCACCGCCTCTTCCGACAGGATCGAGTCGATGACCACGAACGGTGCCTGGTTGTCAGCGATGTGCTGCAGCGGCACGTAAGTGCCTTCGTCGAACTTCTCGCGGTTCTGGTCGTGCAGCACCGAGTGACGGTGGGTGAAGGTACCGCGGCCGCAGTCCTCACCGGACAGGCGCACGGGGTAGCCGGATGCCACCAGGGAGGCAAAAGCCATGTGCTCGCCCATGCCCCAGTCGACGTTGACCTCGCCACGGCCCATGGCCGCGCGGTCATCGACCACCTTTTGCACCAGCGGGTGCAGCTTGAAGTTGGTCGGGATGGTGGTGATGCGCTCGGCCAGGCGACGGAACTCCGCCAGCGGCAAGGCCGTGTCGGCCGAGTCGGTCCACTTCTTGTTGAGGAATGGGGTCCAGTCGACCGCGTACTTGCTCTTGAAGTTGGTCAGCACCGGGTCGACCGTGTGCTTGCCGGCTTCCATCGCCGCGCGGTAGGCCTTGACCATGTCGTCCGGACCCGTCTCGCCCAGCGTGCCACCGCCGACCAGCTTGTCGCCGTACACCTTGCGGGTGCCGGGGTGCTGACCGATCTTCTTGTACATCAGCGGCTGGGTCATGGACGGCGTGTCCTGCTCGTTGTGGCCGAGCTTGCGGAAGCACACGATGTCGACCACCACGTCCTTGTTGAACTCCTGGCGGTAGTCCAGCGCGAGCTGCGTGGCCAGCACGACAGCTTCGGGGTCGTCGCCGTTGACGTGCAGCACGGGGGCTTCGATCATCTTGACCACGTCCGAGCAGTACAGCGTCGAGCGCGTGTCGCGCGGGTCGGAAGTGGTGAAGCCGATCTGGTTGTTGATGACGATGTGGACCGTGCCGCCGGTGTAGTAACCGCGGGTCTGGGCCAGCGCCAGCGTTTCCATCACCACGCCTTGGCCTGCGAAGGCCGCGTCACCGTGCACCTGCACGGGCAGCACCTGCACGCCCTTGGCGTCGCCGCGGCGGTCCATGCGGGCCTTGACCGAGCCTTCGATCACTGGGTTGACGATTTCCAGGTGCGAGGGGTTGAACGACAGCGAGAGGTGGACGGGGCCGCCAGGGGTGGTCACGTCACTCGAGAAGCCCTGGTGGTACTTCACGTCGCCAGCAGTCAGGTTCTCGGGAGCGGTGTGCTCGAACTCGGAGAACAGGTCCTTGGGTTGTTTGCCCAGTGTGTTGACCAGCACGTTCAGGCGGCCGCGGTGGGCCATGCCGATGACGATTTCCTGCACGCCCTTTTCGCCGGCGCGCTGAATGAGCTCGTCCATCGAGGCGATGAAGGACTCACCGCCCTCCAGCGAAAAACGCTTCTGGCCGACGTATTTGGTGTGGAGGAATCGCTCCAGACCTTCTGCGGCTGTCAGGCGCTCGAGAATGTGCTTCTTCTTCTCGGCACTGAAGGTCGGCTTGGAGCGGATGGACTCCAGGCGTTCCTGCCACCAGCGTTTTTCGGTGGGGTCGGTGATGTGCATGTACTCGGCGCCGATGCTGCCGCAGTACGTCTCACGCAAGGCCTGCACGATTTCGCGCAGGGTCATGTGCTCGGCCTTGGTGAAGTAGGTGTTGGTCGCCGAGAAGGTGATGTCCATGTCCGACTCGGTGAAGTCGTAGAAGGACGGTTCAAGCTCGGGGATCTTGTTGCGTTCCTGGCGCTTGAGCGGATCGAGGTCGGCCCAGCGGGAACCCAGGAAGCGGTAAGCGGCGATCAGCGACTGGACGTGGACCTGTTTGCGGGCGACAGCGAGGTCGGCCGAGCTGGTCTTGACCATGAAGGCATTGGCCTTCGCACGTTGAGCGAACGACTCGACCACCGGGGCATGCGCCACATCTCGGTGATCCGTGCCGTCAGATGCAGGGACGTTTTGAAGCGCGTCGAAGTACGAGCGCCAGTTGTCGGGGACGGAACCTGGGTTGTCGAGGTAGGCCTCGTACAACTCTTCCACATATGGGGCGTTGCCCCCGAACAGGTACGAGTTCGACCTGAACTGCTGCATCATTTTTCGCTCACCTTGCTCCCAGGTTTCCTGGGACGTTGGCTGGTTGGACAACCTTCCGCGACACGGCTTGACCGGTTGGCGGATTGCGACCCGCCTTGCTGTGACTGCCGAAGCACACACCAGCAAGGGCGACGGGAAGGGCTTAATTCATAAACCAAGGGTCAATGTAGCACCATTGACTCCGCTTGAAGCGCCGAGCGGACAAAAAAACACGGGAGGACGCCGGCTCATTGGACGCCCTGCTCACGGCGCCAATCGGTGAAAGAAGGCGCAAAAAAGCCGGGACATGCCCGGCTTGGTTCAAGCAGCCGCTCTCTGTGGCTGCTCGAAGATCAGGTCTAAAGACGCTCAACCGAAGTTCTTTTCGGCGAAGTCCCAGTTCACCAGGCTGTTGAGGAACACCTCGACGAACTTGGGACGGGCGTTGCGGTAGTCGATGTAGTAGGCATGCTCCCACACGTCGACGGTCAACAAAGCGGTGTCACCGGTGGTCAGCGGGGTACCGGCCGGGCCCATGTTGACGATGTCGACCGAGCCATCGGCCTTCTTGACCAGGAAGGTCCAGCCCGAACCGAAGTTGCCCACGGCAGACTTGGTGAAAGCTTCCTTGAAGGCGTCGTAGCTGCCGAACTTGGCGTTGATGGCGTCAAGCAGCTTGCCCTTCGGAGCGCCACCGCCTTGCGGCTTCATGCAGTTCCAGAAGAAGGTGTGGTTCCAGATCTGGGCGGCGTTGTTGTAGATGCCACCGCTGGACTTCTTGACGATGTCTTCCAGCGACAGGGCTTCGAACTCGGTGCCGGGGATCAGGTTGTTCAGGTTGGTGACGTAAGCCTGGTGGTGCTTGCCGTAGTGGTATTCGAAGGTTTCCTTCGACAGGTGCGGGGCCAGGGCGTCCTGGGCGTAAGGCAGAGGAGGAAGGGTGTGTGCCATGGTGCTGTTCCTGCTTGGGTTGGTGGGATTGCTGCGGCATTGTAGGCAAGCCCACTCAGGCTGCCACGAGGTGCTCGGCTAAGGCAGGCGAACACTCAGGTTTTTGCCACCCGGCGGCGCGTGGTTCGGGGCGCCGCAGGATCTGCCGTGACGCGCATCTGCAACACACCATCGGCCAACACACCCTGGACAACGTCGTCGGCCTGCACCTGCGTCACAGAAGTCAGGGGCTGCCCCTGGGGGTCACTCAGCCACGCATAGCCGCGCTCCAGCACACGCCTGGGGTCGAGCGCGTGCAGACGCCCCGCCAACACCTCGATGCGACGGTGTTGCGAGGGCCACTGGGCCTTCGTCGCTGCCACCAGGCGCGCCTGGAGCACCCCGGCATCTGCCCGGGCTGCGCTCAACCGTTGGTCAGGCACCCGGGACAAGCGTTGCCCCAGCAGAGCCTGTTGGCGCTCGAGCGCCGACAGCACCTGGGCCGGCCGAGCCAGGCGCAAGGCCGCCTGGTCAAGCCGCTGCCCCAGGCCATCCAGGCGCTGCCTCACGCGGTGCGCCATGCGTTGCAGCAAGCGCGCCTGCACAGCCTGCGCCACCTCTCGCTCCGTCGCGATCAACTCGGCCGCAGCGGTGGGTGTCGGCGCGCGCAAGTCGGCCGCCAGGTCAGCCAGAGACACGTCGGTTTCATGCCCCACGCCACACACCAGCGGCACCGGACAGCCCACCACGGCGCGCACCACGCGCTCGTCGTTGAACGCCCACAGGTCTTCGAGCGAACCACCACCCCTGCAAAGGATGGCCGAATCGAAAGGCAGGCCCGAGCGGTGTGCCAGCGCGAGCTCGGCCAACGCTTGCACGATCTGAGCCGGGGCCTCGGCCCCCTGCACCGCAGTCGGGATCAACACCACCTCGACATGCGGCACCCGGCGAGCCAACGCGATCATGACGTCGCGCCATGCCGCAGCAGCGGGCGAGGTGACCACCGCCACGCGGCGCGGAAACCGCGGCAGGTCCCGCTTGCGGGCGGGGTCAAAAAGACCTTGGGTTTCCAGACGGGCCTTCAGCCTCAGGAATTGCTCGTACAACGCCCCCGCCCCAGCCTGGCGCATGCCATCGACGACGAGCTGCAACTCGCCTCGAGCCTCGTAAACGGCCAACTGACCTCGGATCTCAACCAGCATCCCGTCTGCTGGCTGGAAATCGACCGAAGCGAAGGAGCGGCGGAACATCGCGCAACGCAACGCCGCTTGCCCATGCTCGTCCTTGAGCGTGAAGTACGCGTGCCCGGAAGCGGCTCGCGTGAAGCCGCTGAGCTCTCCGCGCACCACGCAGGTCGCAAAGCGCGCCGACAACGTGTCGCCCACGGCCTGCACAAGCGCCGAAACCGACCAGATGCGTGCGCGGTCCGCGCCTGAGGAGCCCTGCATCACCACGACGGCCCCGCCACAAGTCCACACGCATCCGCCGGGCCCCGCCAAAGGGCCGGCGCACCGTCACGCGCCTTTAACATTGATGCAAGCTGTTGATTCATATGATTTTTTTGCTGCCTATTTTTTCAGCAAACTGAGTCAAACCCCGTGTTGATGCGGGTTGGCGAGCATCCTCCAGCCCTTACCCACAAAGTTATCCACAGGAACGGTGGACGACTTTCGCACGGTCGTGCTTCACGCTCGCGGGGGGCGGGCAAGTCCGATGTTCAGTCCCGACCACAGACCTCGGAAGCGCCAACAAAGGGCCGCATAATCGGGCCGCAGTGCGCCGCGGCCGGGAGTTTTCGGCCGCATTCCTGTCGACCCGAGGGGGAGTTCCGAGTTGCTGTCCATCTTAATCGCCGCAGGCTGGCCGGTCGTGCCGCTGCTGCTTTGCTCCGTCATCGCCCTGGCCCTGATCATCGAACGTCACCTGAGCTTGCGCGAGAGCCGGGTTGCGCCTCCCAAGCTCCTGGAAGAGGTCATGTCGGTGACCCGCTCTTCGCTGCCCAACGCCGACACGGTCACGAAACTGGCCGAGAACTCTGTTCTGGGACAGCTGCTGGCCCAGGGGATCCGCGCAGCACAGTCCGAGCCCCGCATCCAGGAAGCCTCGCTGCGTGGCGCCTTCGAGGGGGCTGGTCGAGAAGCCATTCACCGCCTTGAGCGCAACCTCAACGCCCTGGGCACCATCGCCAGCGCGGCGCCGCTGCTGGGCCTGCTGGGCACGGTCATTGGCATGATCGAGATCTTCGCGGCCTCTGGCGGTGGCACGGGCGGCAACCCAGCCGAGCTGGCCCATGGCATTTCGGTGGCGCTCTACAACACGGCCTTCGGCCTGATCGTGGCCATCCCGTCGCTGATCGCCTACCGCCATTTCCGCACCCGGATCGAGGCACACATCCTCACCCTGGAGCAGGCTGCCGACCGCATGGTGCCGCACATCCTGCGCCTGGGCCACGGCCGTCGCGGCTGATCGCGCAGCAGAGCCCGCCATGCCCATGAATTTTCGCAAGCGACATGCGCCCGAAGAACCCGAGATCAACCTGATCCCTTTCATCGACGTGTTGTTGGTGGTGCTGATCTTCCTGATGCTGACAACCACCTACTCCCGGCTGACGGAGCTCAAGATCAACCTGCCGACGGCCAGCGCCAAGGCGGCTGATGCGCGGCCCAAGGAGTTGACGGTGATGGTGACGGCGGATGGCCGCTACATGGTCAACCAGCGGCTGATCGAAGGCCGCAGCGTCGAATTGCTGGCGGCAGGCCTGACGGCCCAGGCGGGCAGCGAAAGGAACCTTGTCGTCGTGATCAACGCCGATGCCTCGGCGAGCCACCAGAGCGTCATCAACGTGATGGATGCGGCCCGCCGCGTGGGCCTGACGCAGCTGACCTTCGCCACACAGGGCCAGTCCGACAATTCGGCCGCCCATGGCGATCGCTGATCGCCTCGTCGCACACCTGCAGCAGGCCTGGCTCGGTCGCGGCATCACCGCGCGGCTGTTGTCCCCGGTTTCGCTGCTGTACGGCGTGCTGGTTGGTTTGCGCAGGGCGGCATACCGCAGGGGCCTGATCCGCATTCAACACCTGCCTGTGCCGGTGCTGGTGGTGGGAAACCGCATCGCAGGAGGGGCGGGCAAGACCCCCACCACCCTGGCGATCTTGCAGCACCTGCGTGACGCAGGCTGGCGACCCGGGGTGCTGACCCGCGGACATGGCGCACGCCCCACACCATCGTCGCCGCTGCCACTGGACGCCGACTCGCAGGACCAACTCAACGCGGTCCGCACTGGCGACGAGCCGTGGCTGATCTGGCGACGCAGCCAGGTGCCCCTGATGATCGGACGCGATCGGGCTGCCAGCGGCCGGGCCATGCTGGATCGACACCCGGATATCGACATCCTCGTTTGTGACGATGGGCTGCAGCACCTGACATTGCACCGTGACATCGAGGTGGTCGTCTTCGACGAGCGTGGCACCGGCAACGGTTTTCTGCTGCCTGCAGGCCCCTTGCGCGAACCCGCGGACACGCGGCCGGTTTCTGCCCTCGTGGCCGCGCCAATCGTGTTGCACAACGCGGAGCGCCGCAGCGCCAATCAGGCGGGCCACCTGGCGCGGCGCAAACTCGGAGACATCGTGCCGCTGGCCCACTGGTGGGCCGGCCGTCCCTGCAGCGCACCAGCCCCGCGTCGGGCACACGCCATGGCAGGCATCGCCCACCCTGAGCGGTTTTTTCAGTCGCTTCGCGACCTCGGCATCGAGGTCACACCTTGCCCTTTGCGCGACCACGCCGACTTCGATACCCTGCCCTGGGGGCGTGAGGTGCGCACCCTGCTGGTGACCGAAAAAGACGCTGTCAAGCTCAACCCGCAACGCATTGCCCGCGAGCGCCCGGACACCGAGATCTGGGTCGCCGCCTTAGACTTCAGCCCTGAACCCTCTTTCTGGAACGAACTCGATGCCGCGCTGGCCCGGTTGCCTCAACCGCACAGCCGCCCTTGAGACGTGATCAAGACACCATGGACACCCGACTCATCGAACTCCTGGTCTGCCCGGTCTGCAAAGGCCCGCTGCAGCGCCCTGCCCAAAGCCAGTTGCTGGTCTGCCCAGCCGATCGCCTGGGCTTTCCCATTCGGGATGGCATCCCCGTGATGCTGGAAAACGAAGCCGTGGCCCTGGACGAGAACGGAGCCCCCCTGCCCTCAGCCCCTGCCTCGCAAGCCTGATGAGCTACACCGTCCTGATCCCTGCGCGCATGGCATCAAGTCGCCTGCCCGACAAGCCCCTGGCCGACATCGCAGGACTGCCCATGGTGGTGCGCGTGGCGCGGCGCGCCGCGCTCAGTGGTGCACAGCAGGTGGTCGTGGCCACCGACAGCGAGCTCATCCTGGCCGCCTGCGAACAACATGGTGCACGAGCCATCCTGACCCGCGCTGACCACCCCACCGGCAGCGACCGGCTGGCCGAGGCCTGCCAGATCCTCGGGCTCGATGGCGATGATCGCATCGTCAACGTGCAAGGCGATGAGCCCCTGATCGAGCCAGCACTGATCGACGCCTGCGCCCGGCTGTTGACGGAGCGCCCGGATTGCGTGATGAGCACGGCCGCACACCAGCTCGAGGACTCCGCCCATTTCGCCAACCCGAATGTGGTCAAGGTCGTCACCGATGCACTGGGCAGGGCCCTGTACTTTTCGCGAGCCCCCATCCCATGGTGGCGAGATGCACCCCAGGCGGCACAGCCCGCAACCGGTGCTGGCACTCCCCTGAGGCACATTGGCATCTACGGATATCGGGCAGGCTTTTTGCGTCTATTTCCCCAGTTGCCACCCAGTCCACTGGAAACGGTGGAATCGCTCGAGCAATTGCGCGTGCTTTGGCACGGCGAGCGCATCGCGGTTCACCTGTCCGACAACGCGCCAGGAGCCGGCGTGGACACCCCTGAAGACCTCGCCCGCGTGCGAGCAATGTTCTCCGCCTGAACCGAGCAAGCCCATCGCCGCTGGGGCTAACCCATCCCCAGACAGAGGGGATGCCCATGCTATCCTCGAGGGCTTGCGAGGTTTTCACACGCCTCCCACCATCCGGACACCAAGGACAAACATGAGACTCATCCTGTTGGGCGCGCCCGGCGCCGGCAAGGGCACGCAGGCCGCCTTCCTGTGCCAGAAATTCGGCATCCCCCAGATCTCGACCGGCGACATGCTGCGCGCCGCGGTCAAGGCAGGCACCGAACTGGGCCTGGCGGCCAAGAAGGTCATGGATGCAGGCGGCCTGGTGAGCGACGACATCATCATCGGCCTGGTCAAGGAACGCATCACGCAAGCCGATTGCGCCAAGGGTTTCCTGTTCGACGGCTTCCCCCGCACCATCCCCCAGGCCGAGGCCATGAAGGCAGCTGGCGTGAAGATCGATTACGTGCTCGAAATCGACGTGCCAGACAGCAACATCATCGAGCGCATGAGCGGTCGCCGTGTTCACGTGGCCTCTGGCCGCACCTACCACGTCACGTTCAACCCGCCCAAAGTGGCCGGCAAGGACGACGTGACCGGTGAAGACCTGATTCAGCGCGAAGACGACGCCGAGGCCACCGTGCGCAAGCGCCTGGACGTCTACCACCAGCAGACCCGCCCGCTGGTCGACTACTACGGTCAATGGGCCGCCACTGGCGACGCCGCCGCCCCGCAATGCCGCAAGATCAGCGGCGTGGGCTCGGTCGATCAGATCACCGCAGCTGCCGTCGCCGCCCTCGCCTGACCGCTCGCTTCCAGGTCGATTTCACATCGACCTTCGAACAGCCCCGCCGCCGCCAAGCGCCGGGGCTGTTTTATTCTTGAGCCCCGGCTGCCCCCCCCTGTCGCCGCACACAGCCCCTCGCCGTGATCCCACCTTCATTCATCCAGGACCTGCTGGCCCGCACCGACATCGCCGATGTCGTGGGTCGCTACGTCACGTTGAAAAAGGCCGGCATCAACTTCAAAGGCCTGTGCCCCTTCCACGGCGAAAAATCACCGTCCTTCATCGTCAGCCCCTCGCGGCAGACCTATCACTGCTTCGGCTGCGGCGTGCACGGCAACGCCGTGGGCTTCCTGATGGAGTATGGCGGGCTGGGCTTTGTCGACGCGGTCAAGGACCTGGCCCAAATGCAGGGCATGCCGGTGCCAGACGACAACCTGCGGCCCGAGGACCGGGAGCGACAAAAGCAGGCCAAGGCCAAACAACTGGTGCTGACCGATGTGCTCGCCCAAGCCGGCAAACACTGGAAGCAGCAACTCAAGAAAACCCCGCGCGCCGTGGCCTACCTGAAGGGACGCGGGTTGACGGGCGAAATCGCAGCACGCTTCGGCCTGGGCTACGCCCCAGACAGCTGGCGCGGCCTGGCCAGCGCCTTCCCCAGCTACGACGACCCCTTGCTGGTCGAGTCGGGTCTGGTGATTGCGCACGATGCCAACGAGGGCGAGAGCGAGGGCAAGCGCTACGACCGCTTCCGCGACCGCATCATGTTCCCGATCCGCAACCCGCAAGGCGAAGTCATCGGCTTCGGAGGTCGGGTGCTGGACAAAGGCGAGCCCAAGTACCTCAACTCACCCGAGACGCCGGTGTTCAGCAAGGGGCGCGAGCTCTACGGCTTGTTCGAAGGCCGCGCCGCCCTGCGCAACAAGGGCTACGCACTGGTCACCGAAGGCTACATGGACGTGGTTGCGCTGGCGCAATGGGGCTTTGGCAACGCCGTGGCCACTTTGGGCACCGCCTGCTCGCAGGAGCACGTTCAAAAGCTGTTTCGCTTCACCGAGCAGATCGTTTTCAGCTTCGATGGCGACGCCGCCGGACGCCGGGCCGCCGGGCGGGCGCTTGAAGCCGCCCTGCCCTTCGCCACCGACACCCGGCGCATCAGCTTCCTGTTTTTGCCAGCAGAGCATGACCCGGACAGCTACATCCGGGAGTTCGGTCCGCAGGCCTTCGAGGCTTGCGTCAAAAAAGCCGTGCCGCTGTCGCGCCAGCTGCTGGAGCACGCCGGCGCGGAATGCGACCTGGACAGCGCCGAGGGCCGCGCCCGCCTGATGACCCAGGCCATCCCGCTCATTGCCTTGCTGCCAGAAGGCGCCCTGCGGGGCCTGATCGCCGACGAGCTCGCCCAGGTCGCCAAGGCGTCGACCGATGACGTTCGTCGTCGGCTGCAGGCCCACCTGGAAAAGGCGGCATCAGGCGCTGGCGGAGACAGGGGGCACGATCGAAACGGCCAGCGTGCCAGCGCCGCCACGAGCCCCGACGACGGCCCGTTCTTCGGCAACGAGCCCCCGCCATTCGAGCCTGACTTTGGCAGCCAGGAGCCTTTCTGGGATGGCGGCAATTCCTTCGACCAGGGTCACGGCTCACGCGGGCAGAGCAGCGAGCGAGGTCGCGGCGACTGGAAGGGCCGAAACGGCCGAGGCAACTGGCGCAACGAGGGCGGGCGATGGCAAAGTCGCGGTCGAGCCACGCCGCCCCGCCCCCTGCCACGAGCCGCCACCTCGCTGGACCGCATCGCCTGGGTGCTGGTCTGCAGCAGCGGCACCTGGGAGCAACTGCCCACCAGCGCGCACGACATCTTGTGCGATCAGCCCAGCCCTTACGGCCCCTTTTTCAGGTGGCTGGACCGGCTGGTGCTCGACCAGGGCGCCGTGGCTGGGCCCGATTTGCTGCAAGGCATGAAGCAAACCGATGGGCAAGCCGACGAGGCGGGAGCTGACAAGCCCTTGTCCACGCTGGCCGAGCGCATCACGCGCCTGCATGATTTCGGCTCCGCCGCAGAACACAGTCTGAACGACCTCCTGTCGCTCATCCGCCCCCTGGAGCTCGAAGCCCTGCGAGAAGAGCTCGACATGCTGCTGCAGGCGGGTGAATTGTCCGAAGCGGCTGAGGCCCGCAAGCTCGAACTCGTGCGCCTGACGCGCGACCTCAAGCTTGAAATCAGCCAGCAAAGGCCCATTTCTGCTTGAGAGGCCCTCCAGGCGGCGAAATTTGACATCCGGCGCCGCTCGCGACGCCATGGTCTTGCGCGATAATGGAGGGTTCGACGAGGACCGTCCAGCGCAAGATCGCAGGGCGGCTGCTTGCCACCCTTTCGCATGGCCACACGGCCCACCTGCGGCGCGAGTGACGCGCCCACCAGCGCCATCGCGCATTTCACCCGTGTGGCCATGTGGCAGGATGGGGCCCTTGTCCGCCTCTCAGCCTCTCATTCAGAGCATCTCTTTCGAGGAAGCGCATGACCGCGAAAAAAGCCGCCAAGACCGGTGTGAAGACTGCCGAAGCAGACGTCAACGAAAAGAAAGCCACCAAGGCACGCGCCTCCTCCAAGGCCCAGGACGCCGAAACCGCAGTCGAAGCCGTGGCAGCCGAGCCCAAAAAGCGTGGCCGCAAGCCCAAGGCTGCAGCCGAAACCGCCAAGGCCGAACCCGCACGCAAAGCCTCGTTTGACGAGGACGACGTGGGCGACATCGAAGCCGACATCGAGGCCGACCTCGACCAGACCGAGGCCGAAGCCAGCGAAGACTCCGGCGCCAGCGAAGGCAAGGCCAAGGCCAAGCCCCTGCGCATGAAGGTCTCGCGCGCCAAAGAGCGCGCCCTGATGCGTGAATTCGGCATCGACGAAACCGCCCTGTCCGAAGAGGAAGTCGCCAAGCGCCGCCAGGAGCTCAAGACCCTCATCAAGATGGGCAAGACGCGCGGCTTCCTGACCCACCAGGAAATCAACGACCACTTGCCTGAAAAGCTGGTCGAGGCCGAAATCCTCGAGGCCATCATCTCCATGTTGAACGACATGGGTGTGGCCGTTTACGAGCAGGCGCCCGATGCCGCCACGCTGCTGATTTCCGGCAGCGCGCAAACGCAAGCCACCGAAGAAGAAGCCGAAGAAGCCGCCGAAGCCGCGCTGTCCACCGTCGACTCCGAATTCGGCCGCACGACCGACCCGGTGCGCATGTACATGCGCGAAATGGGCACCGTCGAGCTGCTGACCCGCGAAGGCGAAATCGAAATCGCCAAGCGCATCGAAGGTGGCCTGCAGGCCATGATGCTGGCCATCTCGGCCTCGCCCACCACCATCGCTGAAATCCTCGGCCTGGCCGACAAGATCCGCGCCGCCGAGATGACCATCTCCGAAGTGGTCGATGGCTTCGTGGCAGCCGACGAGGCCGACGACTACGTGGCCGAAGAAGACTTCGACGAATTCGACGAAGAAGACGACGACGACGGCAATGGCGGCTCCAAGGCCCTGAGCAAGAAGCTCGAAGAGATGAAGAACCAGGCCCTGGCCAAGTTCGACTCCCTGCGCGTGAACTTCGACAAGATGGCCAAGGCCTTCGAGAAGGACGGCTACAAGTCCGCGCCTTACAACAAGGCCCAGGAAGCCATCAGCCAGGAGCTGATGACCATCCGCTTCACCGTCAAAATCATCGAACGCCTGTGCGACGTGCTGCGCTCGCAGGTCGACGACGTGCGCCGCTACGAACGCGAGCTGCGCAAGATCGTGGTCGACCGCTGCGGCATGCCGCAAGACCACTTCATCAAGGTCTTCCCGCCCAACATCCTGAACCTGGAATGGGCAGTCAAGGAAGCGCAGTCCGGCAAGAGCTACTCCGCCGTGATGACCCGCAGCCTGCCCGCCATCCAGGAATTGCAGCAAAAGCTGATCGACCTGCAGGCCAAAGCCGTCGTGCCCATCGATGATCTGAAAGAGATCAACAAGCGCATGAACAACGGCGAAAAAGCCAGCCGCGACGCCAAGAAGGAAATGATCGAGGCCAACCTTCGCCTGGTCATCTCCATCGCCAAGAAGTACACCAACCGCGGCCTGCAGTTCCTCGACCTGATCCAGGAAGGCAACATCGGCCTGATGAAGGCGGTGGACAAGTTCGAATACCGCCGCGGCTACAAGTTCTCGACCTACGCCACGTGGTGGATCCGTCAGGCCATCACGCGCTCGATCGCCGACCAGGCCCGCACCATCCGCATCCCGGTTCACATGATCGAGACGATCAACAAGATGAACCGCATCTCGCGCCAGCACTTGCAGGAATTCGGCTTCGAGCCGGATGCCCCCACGCTGGCCGAGAAGATGGAGATGCCCGAGGACAAGATCCGCAAGATCATGAAGATCGCCAAGGAGCCGATCTCCATGGAAACGCCGATCGGGGACGACGACGACAGCCACCTGGGCGACTTCATCGAGGACACGAACAACACCGCGCCGATCGAAGCGGCCATGCAGGCTGGCCTGCGCGACGTGGTCAAGGACATCCTCGACAGCCTCACCCCGAGGGAAGCCAAGGTGCTGCGCATGCGTTTCGGCATCGAGATGAGCACGGACCACACGCTGGAAGAAGTCGGCAAGCAGTTCGACGTCACCCGCGAGCGCATCCGCCAGATCGAGGCCAAGGCCATCCGCAAGCTCAAGCACCCCAGCCGGAGCGACAAGCTCAGGACCTACCTGGACAACCTCTGATCCCCTGGCGGATTTCAGACACCGAACCCGGCCTCGTGCCGGGTTTTTTCATGCAAGCGCTGCAATTTGCCACCAAACTGCGTGCAATTCATCACGCTGCACGGGCCTGAATCCGCCAAGATACGAGCATGGGCACGACCAAGGAACGCGCCATCCTGTTTGCCGACCTGCGCGGCAGCACATCGCTTTACCTCAAGCTGGGCAATGCGCAGGCGGCGCAAGTCGTCACGCAGAGCCTGACCTTGCTGGGCGATCGCATCACGCGCCAGGGCGGCCGGGTGGTCAAGACACTGGGTGACGGGTTGATGGCCGTCTTCGAGCAGGCCGAGCCTGCGGTCGAAGCGTCCGTCAGCCTCCACGAGGCACTGGAGCAATTGCGTCCGGTCGGCGAAGGCGTGCCCCTGCGCAGCGGCGCCATCAAACTGAAAGTGGCCATTGCCTGGGGCGAGATGGTCGAGGTCGATGGCGACTGCTTTGGCGACGCCGTCAACGTCGCGGCGCGCCTGCTCGACCTGGCGGGGGACAACGAGACCCTGACCACCGGCCCCTTGCTGCGCGAGTTGCCATCTGATCAGCAGGAACGTTTTCGCAGCATCGACAAGCTGCACCTGCGCGGACGCAAGGAGCCCGTGCCCGTCTTGCGCATGGACAGCCGGCGATTCGGCGACTCTGATGCCCTGTCCACGGCCATCATGGACGCGCCCGAAACCGACGTGCCAGACGGCATCCGGCTGAGCTGGCTGAGCACCGAGCGTGTCTTCTCGACCGCCCAGATGCCCGTGATCCTGGGCCGCAGCCCCCAAGCCTCGTTCTGCGTGAGCGATTCACGGGTTTCGCGCTCTCATGCGCGCATCGAGTCGCACAGCGGACACATCTACCTCAGCGACCTGAGTTACAACGGAACCCACATCCGCTTCGACCGGGACGATCAGGTGCTCACGCTGCGACGTGGGACCTGCACCTTGCACGGCAGCGGGGTCATCAGCCTGGGCGCGTCTCCCTCCGACCCCACCAGCACACAGATCCGATTCGACATCCTGAGCTTTTCGGACACCTTGCCTCAGTGATGCCCATCAGGCTGAGCACGCGACGCGTGGGCTAGAGTGGGGGGATGGAATTCGCGACAAAGCCCTGCCGTTTTTCTGCATGACCACGCCCCTGCCCTCTGTGCACGACGCCGAGCGTTCGACCTTGATGCAAGCTGTGCGAGGGGCGATCCAGGCCAACCAGGCGGCTTTCGCTGCCCTGGCTCGCTTGCTTGCCCATGGCAACCACGGGCTTTGCTCTGGCCTGTTCCTGCTAGACGGACCCAACGCTTGGCCAGTGACGCCAGCCTCTGGTCGTGCGGGCCCGATTGCTCGTGCTCGCATGATCCTGCCGTCATTGACGCTGCCGGCTTCGCTGCTCGCGATCCCCGACGTGGCCCACGACCCGAGTGGATCGGCCATCGCGGCCAGCACACCTCGACAAAGTGGTCCCAACGCGCTTGCAAGCATGCCATGGCACGCCCGTGGGCAGGTCATTGGCGTGGTGTCGATTTGGTCAAGCGCACCGACGCCCTGGTCGCCCCAGCAACTCGCTGTGCTGCAAGATGTCACCGAGGCGGCATCTCAGCTGCTGCAACGCCACCTCGAAGCCGAGAGCGCGCGGCTCAGCGAGGAGCGTGTTCGCACGGCATCGACAGCCGGCAGCCACTGGCTTTGGGAAACCGACGCCAACGGACTCCTGCAATGGGTGTCAGCGGGTCTGCTTCACCACACCGGCATCGACCCAGCGACCCAGATCGGCGTGTCGGCACCCGGGGTGCTCATCCCCCGCAACGACGAAACCCGAGACAACTGGCAGCGCTACCTGCGGGCCCGTGAGCGTCATGAGCCTTTTCAGGACCTGATCGGTGACCGGCTGACGCCCAGGGGCCGCATCGTGGTGAGCATCAGCGGGCAACCGGTTTTTGATGCGGCCGGGCGTTTCCAGGGCTACCGGGGCGCCAGCCGCAACATCACCCGTCAAATCGAGGCGGAACAGGCCGTCAGGCGTGCCGACCGGCTGCTGCGCCAGGCCATCGAGTCGTTCTCGACCAGCATCATGATCACCGACCCGAGTGGCCAGGTTGTGCTGGGCAATCGCCTTTGGCGCGAGCTCATTGGCGACGCGCAATCGGGTGAAGGCGACCGTTGGCCCGACATCGTTGCACGCATGGTCCATGCCGGTCACTACCCCGACTGCAAGCCAGGTCAGGAATCGGCATTCATCGCCTGGCGGCTGAGCTTGCGTGGCACCGGCCAGCGCGCCGAGATGCGCTTCAAGGACCGCTGGTTGCTCATCCGAGACGACGCGCTCGAAGACGGCTGCACCGTGCACTTCGCGATGGACATCACGCGTTCGCACCAGGATGCCCAGCTGCTCAAGCAACAACAGCAAGCGCTTGAGGCCACCCAGGAAAGACTCAGCTCGGTGCTGCGTGCCTTGCCCGACCTCTGGTTCGTGATCGACGAGGACAACCGCTACATCGATGGGCACCTCGATCACCCTCAATTGGTTGGACAGGCGGGACAGCTGATCGGGCAAACGGTCGGGGCCATGTTGCCTGACGGCGTGGCGCGACTGCAGCGAGCCGCCGTCGATCGGGCGCGCCAGACCGGCCTGCCCCAGACCATCCAGTACGACCTGGAGATCACCCCTGGCGCCACACACCACTTCGAGGCCCGCGTCACCCCGATGACCGATGGTCAGGTGCTCTACCTGACCAGCGACATCACCGACCGCAAAGTGGGCGACGACAAGCTTCGTGTCAGCGAGGAGCTTTACCGATCCGTTGCCGCAACCATCCGCGATGGCTTGCTCATCGTGGACTTGCAGGGGCAAGTCGTTGCCATGAACCCGGCGGCCAGGCGCGTGCTGGGGCTTGAGGCGCAACAGGCCCACCACGAGTCGTTGCATGGTGACCTCGTGCAATTGCTGCAAGACGATCTGTGCACGCCGCTGCCTCGCGAACGCTGGCCTTTGCAGGAAACCATCGACACGGGCGAGCGCATCGTCGATCGGATCGTGCCCGCGCGACGCGCAGACCGGGAGATCGTCTGGCTGCAGATGTCGAGCCACCTGCTGAGGCTGGATCCGCAGCAGGCGCCGTTTGCCGCCATGGTCACCTTCCGGGACATCACCCAGGAGCGCCTGGCCGTGCACGAGCTCGCCTCCAGCGAGGAGCGCTGGAAGTTCGCCCTCGAAGGCGCAGGCGACGGCGTGTGGGACTGGGACATGGTCACCGGCGTCGTCTACTACTCCAACCGCTGGAAGCAGATGCTGGGCTTTCAGGACGGCGACATCGGTGACACCATCGAAGAGATCTTCTCGCGCATCCACCCCGAGGACCGCGACAAGGTGTCCCACAGCACCATGCAGTACATGACCGAGACGCGCTCGGTGCAGGAGGTCGAGTTCCGCCTGCGCCACCGCGACGGCCACTTCCTGCACATCCTCTCGCGCGGCAAGGTGGTGGCGCGCTCACACGACGGCATGCCCTCGCGCGTGGTCGGCACGCACTCCGACATCACCCGACTGAAGGAAGCCGAAGATGCGCAACGCGCGCAGCAACTCGCCGAGGCCGCCAGCGCCTCCAAGAGCGAGTTCCTCTCGCGCATGAGCCACGAGATCCGCACCCCGCTCAACGCCATCACCGGCTTCGCCCAACTGCTGCGCCTGCAGATGCAGACGGGCCCGGCCGACAGTGCGCAGCGCAACTACGTCGATCAGATCCTGCACGCCGGCCGCCACCTCTCGGGCCTGGTCAACGATGTGCTCGACCTGCAACAGGTCGAAGCCGGTGTGATGTCGCTGCGTCCCGAAGCCCTGCAGCTCGACGAAGAGGTCGTGCAATGCTTGTCGATGCTGCTGCCCATGGCCGAACAACGCGAGATCGCCATGAGCAGCCACATCCCGCCCGGGCTCAACGTGGTGGCCGACCGACAACGGCTGCGACAGGTGCTGGTCAACATCGGCTCCAACGCCATCAAGTACAACCAGCAAGGCGGCTTCGTGCGCGTTGAAGCGCGCGAGCGGCCAGATGGCCTGGCCGAACTCGCCATCTCCGACACCGGCGCGGGCATGACGCCCGAGCAACTCAACCGCCTTTTTCAGCCCTTCGAACGCCTCGGACGGGAGACATCCCATGTCGAAGGCACCGGACTCGGGCTTATCATCACCCGCTCGCTGGTTGAATCCATGGGAGGTCGCATGGAAATCGAGAGTCGCCCCGGCAGTGGAACCCGGGTCAGCATCACCCTGCCACAGGCCACCTCGGCCGTGACCACGACCGAAGGTGCGCACGCAGACGATGGCATCCCCTCTGCCGGAGCCGTCCCGATCGAATTGACCGTTTCTCCGCCCTCTCCCGCCCCCGACACCCAGCGCCCCCTGCGCGTGCTGTACGTCGAGGACAACCGCATCAACGCCCTGCTGTTCGCCGAGGCGCTGCGCCCCCATGCACAGCTGGAGCTCGACATCGCCGAAGACGGCGACGTGGCCGTGAGCCTGTGCAACGAACGCCTGCCCGACGTGCTGGTGCTCGACGCGCACCTGCCCGGCATGTCCGGCTTCGAGGTGCTCGACGCCCTGCGTCGCATCCCCGGGCTGGACAAGGCCCCGGCCTACATGTGCTCGGCCGACGCCATGCCCGATGACATCGAGCGCGCCCGCGTGGCCGGCTTCACCGGCTACTGGACCAAGCCCATCGACATCGTGGCCGTGACCACCGAGCTCTGCCAACTCGCGGAACGGGCCCACAATCCGAAGCCATGAGCTTCGCCAAAGAACCCGCCTTCCAACACGGCCAGACCCCACGCACCGGCGTGCTGCTGGTCAACCTGGGCACCCCGGACGAGCCCACCCCCAAGGCCTTGCGCCGTTACCTGGGGCAGTTCCTGTGGGACTCACGCGTCGTCGAGATCCCCCGCCTGCTTTGGTGGCCGATCCTGCACGGCATCATCCTGCGCGTGCGGCCCAACAAGTCGGCCGCCAAATACGCCAGCATCTGGATGCTTCAGGGATCGCCCCTGCGCGTGTGGACCGAGAAACAAACCACCTTGCTCGCCGGCTTCCTGGGCCAGCATGGCCACCAGCTGCGAGTGCGCCATGCCATGCGCTATGGCCAGCCCAGTGTCTCCAGCCAGCTGGATGCGCTCAAGGCCGAGGGCGTGGACCGCGTGCTCGTCGTGCCCCTGTACCCGCAGTACTCGGGCGCAACCACCGCCAGCGTCATGGACGAGGTGTTCCGCTGGGGGCAGCAAACGCGGCGATTGCCCGAGCTGCGCCACGTCAATCACTTCCACGATGACGCCGACTACATCGCCAGCCTGGCCGAGTCGGTGCGAGAGCACTGGGCCAGGGAAGGCCGCCCTGACAAGCTCGTCATGAGCTTTCACGGCATGCCACACCGCACCTTGCTGCTGGGCGACCCGTACCACTGCGAATGCCTGGCGACGGGGCGCTTGCTGGCCGAGGCATTGGGCCTCACGAAGGAGCAGTACGTCATCACGTTCCAAAGCCGCTTCGGCAAGGCCAAATGGCTGCAGCCATACACAGAGCCCACCTTGCGTGCACTGGCCAAGGCCGGCACAAAGCGGGTCGATGTCATCTGCCCCGCATTCGTCGCCGATTGCATCGAAACGCTGGAGGAGATCGACATGGAGGCCCGAGAGGCCTTCCTCTCCAGTGGCGGGCAGGCCTTCCACTACATCCCGTGCCTGAACGACCGGCTGGACTGGATCCGCGCGCTCAGCCGCATCGTCGAGCAGCACCTGCGAGGCTGGCCGACCCAGCTGGATCAGCAACCCACGGGCGAAGCCCTGCGTCAGCGGCAAGAGCGCGCCAAGGCGCTGGGCGCCAAGGCCTGAGGGCGGGCGCAGCTGCGCAGTGCTCAGACCTGATCGTCGCCCCCGACATCAACCGCTGAGGCGTCTGCGCCTGGCAACAGCGACTGGGCCTGGGTGTCAGGCAAGGCCTCGACATCCCTCAGCGCCTTGCCCATGACGCGCGTGCGCGTCTCGATCGATGAGATGGTGTTGCCAGCCTCTTCGAGCTTTTTCTTGGTCTTGGCCAGCACATCGCCGAACTTGCCGAACTCGGTTTTGACCGCGCCCAGCACCTGCCAAACCTCGGTTGAACGCTTCTCCAGCGCCAGGGTGCGAAAACCCATCTGCAGGCTGTTGAGCGTGGCCAGCAAGGTGGTTGGGCCCGCCAGCATCACGCGGTGTTCGCGCTGCAGGGCTTCGACCAAACCAGGCCGGCGCAAGGCCTCGGCATACAAACCTTCGGTGGGCACAAAAAGGATGGCGAAGTCCGCCGTGTGCGGCGGCGCGATGTACTTCTCGCGGATGGTCTTGGCCTCCAGGCGCAGGCGCTGCTCGATGGCTTTGGCAGCGACCTCGACCGCAGGCGCATCGGCTCGCTCTTGCGCCTCCAGCAAGCGCTCGTAGTCCTCACGCGGGAACTTGGCGTCGATGGGCAGCCACAGCGGCTGATGGGCATCGCCCTGCCCCGGCAGCCGGATCGCGAATTCGACACGGGCCCCCGAGCCGGGCACCGTCTCGACGTTGACACCATACTGCTCAGGCGTGAAGACCTGGTCGAGCAGGCCGGCCAGTTGCACCTCACCAAAGATGCCGCGCGTCTTGACGTTGCTGAGCACGCGGTTGAGCGAGCCCACGTCACTGGCCAGGCGCTGCATCTCGCCCAGTCCCTTGTGCACCTGCTCCAGGCGATCTGCCACCTGCTTGAAGCTCTCACCCAGGCGCTGCTCCAGCGTGGCGTGCAGCTTCTCGTCCACCGTCTGGCGCATCTGCTCGAGCTTCTTCTCGTTGTCGGCCTGCAGCGACTGCAAGCGCTGCTCCACGGTCTGGCGCACCTCGCTCAAGCGCCGGTCATTGGCCTCCGACAAGGTGCGCAACTGTTCGGCCATGCCATCGCTCAGGCGCTTGAGCGCCGACTCCTGGGCCTCGTTGAAACGGGCCAGTGCCTGCGACTGCGCCTCGCGCAAGCTCGACGACTGCAGCGCGGCCTGGTGCGAGTTGTCGCGCAGGGCGTCCGCCAGCCCTTGCTGCATGGCAGCCAGCTGCACACGGAAGCTGTCGAGCTGTTCGTTCTGCGTGCGCGTGGCGTCGCCTTGCTGGCTCAGCAGGGTCTGCTGGAACAAGCCCATGCTCTGCCCCAGCCCTTGTGACAACTCCTGGCGGGTGCCACTGGCGCTGCGCTGCAACTCGTCGCGGAGTTGTCGCTCGAGCTCATGCTGCCGCGCCTCCGCATGGGCCTTGATGTCCCCGGCAAGGGCGCTCAGCGCCACCTCCGGCGACCGGGGTTGTCGTGCGATCAGCACGATCAGCAGGAGCAGGACACCAATGAGAAGGGCGATTTCAATCCAAGGCATGCACGGATTGTCTCAGACGTGATCTCTTACCGGGAAGGCGCCGCTGATTGTGACGACATGTGACACAGCGTGCGGGCGCGTCTCCATACTCCCTGGCGTGGGCCATGCGAGTCCATGCCCTTTGACACAGGATGCCTCATGTACGGACTGGTCAACCGCGCCATCGAGCAGTTGGTGGTCTCGCTCAAGGGCGAAGAAGGCTGGTGTCGCGTCTGTCACGCGGCCCAATGGCCGGACGAAGGTTTCGTCGCCATGCAGACGTACGACGACGGCGTCACTTACCGTCTCGTGCAGGCGGTCAGCCAGGAGCTCGGGCTTCCCGCAGATCAGGTTCTCAAGGCATTTGGCGAGTACTGGATCCTCTACACAGCCGAGGAAGGCTACGGTGACATGCTCGCGATGTGCGGTGACGATCTGCGCTCATTCCTGCATGGCATGAACCACATGCACGCGCGGATCGAGGTCACGATGCCCAACATCAGGCCCCCGCATTTCCGCGTCGAAGAAAAGAGCGAGTCCGAACTGGACCTGGTCTACGAATCGCACCGCGATGGCCTGGCGCCCATGGTGGAGGGCCTCATCGTCGGCCTGGCCAAGCGATTCCATCAAGCGATCGACATCCAGCAGACAGGCTGGCGCAGCAACGAATCGCCGAAAGACCGTTTTCACATCCGAATCCTGCCGTGAACATGGCTGAGCCGTGCATCCAGGGCGCTGCACTTGATGCGGCGTTCCCCTTCTACATCCTGTTGGATGCCGAGGGCATGGTGCACGCCGTGGGGTCAGCCTTGCAAAGGGCGCTGCCAAAGCTGAAACCCGGCGAGGCCTTGAAGGCACACATGTCTGCCAGTCGACCAAGGTCCTTGTCCCAGACAACCGATTGGTCGCAGCACGAGGGACAGGCCGTGGTGCTCAGCGCGAACGAGGCCGGTGGACTCGCTTTACGAGGACAGATCTGCCGCCAATCGAACGAGCTGACGCTGTTGCTGCTCTCGCCCGTGGTGAACCGCTTTGAAGACCTTCGACGCCATGGCCTGCAACTCTCGGACCTAGCCCTGCACGACGCCACGGGCGACATGCTGATGTTGCAGCGCGCGGCGCAAACATCGCTGGACGACGCGCAACGCCTGACCGATCGCCTGCGTCAGCGAAGCCAGCAGTTGCAACTCATGAGCGAGCTCTCGGCGCTGGGCATCGCCTACTTTTCGGACCAAGGGGAGCTGCGGCAGTCCAACGCGCTGTTTCATCAGCTCCTGCGGTGGAACAATGGGCCGCCCAGCCCCTGCCACATCAGCGACGTCGAGTGCCGATTGCAGGAGCTGGCTGCGCCCCACGATGCCGCCAGATTGCGGCTGAACCAGCTACCCGAGCCCGCCAGCGAGGGCCTCGATGCGTTCACGATGCAAATCAAGGATGGACAACACCTGGCTTTGAGTTACCGCAGCGCTGCCGCGTCGGACCACGTGCTGTTCATTCGGGACATCACACGCGAGACCTTGGTCGACCGGATGAAAAGTGAATTCCTCAGCACCGCCGCGCACGAACTCCGAACGCCCATGACCAGCATCTTCGGGTTCAGCGAGATGCTCGTCAGCCGTGACTTGAAAGCCGAGCAGGTCAAATCGGTGGCGGCAACGATCCACAAGCAGGCACGCTGGATGGTGAGCCTGCTGCAAGAGGTGCTCGACCTGGCCCGCATCGAGGCCAGGCAGATTGATGACCTGAACATCACCGCGTGCGACTGCAAGGAGATGTTGATCGACTGCATCGGCTCATATTGCGATGCCGGCCAACAGGCCAGGTTCGATTGGCAATGGCCAGAGCAATTGCCCCTCATCGCGGCGGATCGCGTCAAGGCCAGGCAGGCGCTGGGCAACGTGATCAACAACGCGATCAAATACTCGCCCGCCGGGGGGGCCGTGGAGATACGGTGCTTTGCCCAAACTACCGGAGGACGGGACGGCGTGGGCATCTCGGTCGAGGACCATGGGATCGGCATGACCCCGCAACAGCTTGCGAGGGTGTTTGAACGCTTTTATCGCGCCGACCCCTCGTGCAACATTCCGGGATCCGGACTGGGCATGTCGCTGGTCGAGCAAATCATGAAACTGCACAACGGCAGCGTGCACGTCACCAGTGAAAAGGGCCGCGGCACCTGCGCGACCCTTTGGTTCCCTCTGGCCTGAACCGGCGTCAGGCGAACTCGACGTGTGCGCCGGTCTTGGTGCGCACCTCGTCCTCGGTCACACCAGGGGCCAACTCAACGCACTTCAAGCCCTTGGGGGTCACGTCCATCACACACAACTCCGTGATGATGCGATCGACCACGCCAACGCCCGTCAGCGGCAGCGTGCATTTTTGCAGCAGCTTGTGCTCGCCGTTCTTGGCGGCGTGCTCCATGAGCACCACCACGCGCTTGACACCGGCCACCAGGTCCATGGCGCCGCCCATGCCCTTGACCATCTTGCCCGGGATCATCCAGTTGGCCAGGTCGCCCTGTTCGGACACCTGCATGGCGCCCAGGATGGACAGGTTGATCTTGCCGCCGCGGATCATCGCGAAGCTCTCGTGGCTGCCGAAAATCGAGCTGCCAGGCAGCGTGGTCACGGTCTGCTTGCCCGCGTTGATCAGGTCAGGGTCAACGGCGCCTTCATCGGGGAAGGGGCCGATGCCCAGCATGCCGTTCTCGGACTGCAGCCAAACGTCGATGCCCGGGGCCACGTGGTTGGCCACCAACGTGGGCAGGCCGATGCCCAGGTTGACGTAGAAGCCGTCTTGCAGTTCCTTGGCCGCGCGGGCCGCCATTTCGTCATGGGTCCAGGGCATGGCTCAGGCTCCCTTCGGGTTTTGTTGGGTGGTGCGCTTTTCAATGCGCTTTTCAGGCGTCGCGTTCAGCACGATGCGGTGCACGTAGATGCCGGGCAGGTGAATCGAGTCCGGGTCGAGCGAACCCGTTTCGACGATCTCTTCGACCTCGACCACCGTGGTCTTGCCCGCCATGGCCGCAGCCGGGTTGAAGTTGCGTGCGGTGCGCCGGAAGATCAGGTTGCCCGATTTGTCGGCCTTCCAGGCCTTGACCAGAGCGACCTCGGGCAACAGGGCCCGCTCCATCACGTAGACCTCGCCGTCAAACTCGCGCGTTTCCTTGCCCTCTGCAACGATGGTGCCCACGCCGGTCTTGGTGAAGAAGGCAGGAATGCCAGCCCCGCCGGCACGCAGCTTCTCGGCCAGCGTGCCCTGTGGCGTGAATTCAAGCTCCAGCTCGCCCGCCAGGTACTGGCGCTCGAACTCCTTGTTCTCGCCCACGTAGCTGGAGATCATCTTCTTGATCTGGCGCGTGTTGAGCAGCTTGCCCAGCCCGAAACCATCGACCCCCGCGTTGTTGGAGATCACCGTCAGGCCCTTGACCCCGCTGGCCTGCAGCGCGTCGATCAGCGCCTCGGGGATGCCGCACAGGCCGAAGCCCCCCACCGCGAGCAGTTGCCCGTCTTTGACGATCCCAGCCAGCGCGCTGGCGGCGTCGGGATAGACCTTGTTCATCCAATCACTCCTTGGCTGAAAGGGGCCGCACGCGGCCCCGAATGCTGCGGTGCAGCGTGAGCAAAGCGTACACCGGTCGCCGGCAAAAAAGCCAGCCGTGAAAACGAAAAAAGCGCGGCTGTTGCAGCAACCGCGCAGGCTTTCGGGGATCCGGGCATGGCCCGGTGTGGCGCAGGGAGTGTCCTGCGCGGGCGATCGCGTCAGCCCGCCGACCTCACTTGCCCGGCAAGGCAGGTGGCGTGTCGGCCCCGGGCAGGGCTGGCGTGGGCGCCTTCAGTGCGCGGAAGGCTTCGGGCAAGGCTGTGGGACGGCCCGTGCCCTGGTTGATCCAGACCAGGGTGGCACCGCCAGCGGCATAGACCACCCCAGGCTCATCGGTGCGCTCCACCGTCACGAAGGTGTCCAGGCTGGTGCGCCCCGGATCGGCCACGTGCAGCTTGATGGTCACCGTGCCCGGGAACACCAAAGGCCGATAGAAGTTGAAAAACGCGTTCGCGATGACCGGGCCTTCACCATCGGCGCCCACCGAGCCACTGATGTCCTGGATCCAGGACACCCGCGCCTGCTCCATGTAGCGGAAGTAGACGGTGTTGTTGATGTGGCCCAGGGCGTCCATGTCGCCCCAGAGGATGGGCAGCTCCAGCTGGTGGACCAGGATCTTGTGTTCGGGGATGTCGAGGCGCATGAGAGCAGGCGATCAGCGAAAAACAACGAAGAGAGGCGAAAGACGGCGAACAGGCTGCGCAACCCGAGCGGGCAGCAACAAAAAGGGCGCGATGCCGCTCAGTTGCGGCCGCGCCCCGGGCTTTTCAAGGGGGACTGTGCCAACCTTGACGCCGTGCAGGCATCAATGCCAGCCAGCAGCCTCAGGCCGCAGCGATGCCGTCATCCGCCGAGATGACCGCGCCGTTGATGAAATCACTCTCGGCCGCACACAGCATCACCAGCAGCGCATCCAGGTCCTTGGGTTGGCCCACCCGCTTGCGCGGCAGGATGCTCACCAGCTTCTTGCCTGCCTCGGTTGACCAGTGGTGGTCGTTGATCTCGGTGTGGATGTAGCCAGGGCAGATCGCATTGGTGGTGATGCCGAAACGACCCCATTCGGCGGCCATGACCTTGGTCATGTGGATGACGGCAGCCTTGCTCATGCAGTAAACGCCGATCTGCGGCAGCGTGCGCAGGCCTGCAGCGGAAGCGATGTTGACAATGCGCCCGCCCGTGTACGTGCCCGGAGCCGAGCCCTTGGCGCGGGCCAGCATGCGTTTGGCCACTTCCTGGGCCATGAAGAACGAGCCTCGCGTGTTGGTGTCGAAGACATAGTCGAAGCTCTCTTCGGTCACGTCCACCAGGCGCTCGGTTGTGCTCACGCCCGAGTTGTTGATCAGGATGTCGATGGGGCCGACCTCGGTTTCAGCGTGCGCCACCGCCGAGCGGATGCTGGCGAGATCGGTCACGTCCAGGCCAACGACGTGCGCGTCGCCACCAGAGGCTTCGATTTCGGAGCGCAGGTCCTTGAGCAATTCGACGCGACGGCCCGCCAGCACAACGGCCGCACCGGCCCTGGCCAGTGTCAAGGCAAACTGCTTGCCCAGGCCGCTCGATGCGCCAGTGATCAGGGCCACGCGGCCGGAAAGGTCCAGGGTGTAACTCATGTGCAGGTGCTCCTCAAACAGGCCTCAAACCTTAGCACGAGCCCCCTGCTCTCTCATCTGGTGAAGTGAGCCGACAAGGCGGTTCAGCTTGTCCCCACCCAGGCACGGGGCATTTTTCGAACGGTCGTGCTTTTTTGTGAAAATCAGGTGCCGACTGCACGTAGAATCGCGCCCGTACGAAAAAACACCCACCACACCCTGTTGCCCGACAGAAGGAAACACGATGACGCCCCAGGAAATCCTTGAGCAGTTTGGTCCCCGCGAATCGATGGAGTATGACGTCGTCATCGTGGGCGCTGGCCCTGCTGGCCTGTCCACCGCCATCAAGCTCAAGCAACTGGCTGAAAAAGCCGGCAAGGAAATCAGCGTCGTCGTGCTCGAAAAAGGCTCCGAAGCCGGTGCGCACATTCTGTCTGGCGCCGTGATGGACCCCCGCTCCATCAACGAGCTGTTCCCCAACTGGAAGGAACTGGGCGCCCCGCTGAACCAGCCCGTCACCGGTGACGAGGTTTATGTGCTGACCGAAGGCGGCAGCATCAAGACCCCGGATGCGCTGGTGCCCAACTGCATGCACAACGAGGGCAACTACGTCATCAGCCTGAGCGACGTCTGCCGTTGGCTGGCGCAGCAGGCCGAAGGCCTGGGCGTGGAGATCTTCCCTGGCTTCGCCGCCGCCGAAGTGCTCTACAACGACGATGGCTCCGTCAAGGGCGTGGCCACCGGCAACATGGGCATCGACAAGTCGGGCGAACCCACCGGTGACTTCCAGCTGGGCATGGAACTGCTGGGCAAGTACACCATTTTCGCCGAAGGCGCTCGCGGCCACCTGGGCAAGCAACTGCTGGCCAAGTTCAACCTGGCCGACGGCAAGGCGCCGCAAAGCTTCGGCATCGGCATCAAGGAACTGTGGGAAATCGACCCGGCCAAGGCCAAGCCCGGCCTGGTGGTGCACACCGGCGGCTGGCCGATGGACACCCAGACCTTCGGTGGCGGCTTCCTCTACCACCTGGCTGACAACAAGGTCACCCTGGGCTTCGTGGTCGGCCTCGACTACAAGAACCCCTGGCTGAGCCCCTTCGAGGAAATGCAGCGCTGGAAGACCCACCCGGTCATCAAGCACTACCTGGAAGGCGCCAAGCGCATCAGCTACGGCGCGCGCGCCATCAACAACGGCGGCCTGCCCAGCCTGCCCAAGACCATCTTCAAGGGTGGCGCCCTGGTCGGCTGCAACGCCGGCTACATGAACGCTGCACGCATCAAGGGTTCGCACGCCGCCATGAAGTCCGGCATGCTGGTCGCCGAGGCCCTGTTTGAAGCCCTGAGCACCGGCCGTCAGCACGACGAGCTGACTCGCTACCCCGAGCTGTTCGAACAAAGCTGGCTGCATGAAGAACTCAAGACCTCGAAGAACTTCAAGACCTGGTTCAAGAAGGGCTTCTACGTCGGCACCGTCATGACCGCCGTCGAACACTGGCTGTTGCCCCGTCTGGGCATCAAGGAAGCCCCGTGGACCCTGCGCAACCCCGCCGCGGACCACACCTTCCTCAAGCCCGCGTCCGAGTGCCGCCAGATCGAGTACCCGAAGCCCGATGGCAAGATCACCTTTGACCGCCTGAGCTCGGTGTTCGTCTCGAACACCAACCACACCGAGCACCAGCCCGCTCACCTGACGCTCAAAAACGCGTCGGTGCCGGTGCAGACCAACCTGGCCAGGTTCGCCGGCCCCGAGTCGCGCTACTGCCCGGCCGGTGTGTACGAGTTCGTCAAGAAGGACAACACCGATCAACTGGTCATCAACGCCCAGAACTGCGTGCACTGCAAGACCTGTGACATCAAGGACCCGACCCAGAACATCGTCTGGATCACGCCCGAAGGCGGAGGCGGCCCGAACTACTCCGGCATGTGATGCCTTCGCGCCAAGAGGAGCCTTCGGGCTCCTTTTTTGTGTCCCACGCGGATGGTGACGATGCCCAGCCCGCACACCCAGTCGATGACGCCACCTGGGTGGCCCACTGCGATGGCGGTGCCTGGCCCAACCCAGGCACCATGGCCCTGGGCGCCGTGCTCACCTCGCCCATCGGTGAAGTGCACCACCTGTCACAGCGCCTGAGCGGCAGCGGCTGCAACAACGAAGCCGAATGGCGCGCCACCGTGGCCCTGCTGGGTTTGGCGTTGCAACACGGCGCACGCAGCCTGCACCTGCACACCGACAGCACCCAGGTGCGCGACCACCTGAGCCAAGCCGATGCACCCGCCCTGCCCCCAGCGCTGCAAACCTGGGTGAACGAAGCTCGGGCGCAGGCGGCCCGGCTGACGCACTTCTCGGTGCAATGGGTGCCCCGCCACCGCAACGCGCAGGCCGATGCATTGGCCCGCGAAGCGCTGGGCCTGCCCCCAAAGCCTGTTCAGGTGCCCCACCCCAAGGCACGGCGGCGCGGCTGAAACCACGCCACGCCTTCGGGTGATGGCAGGCTCGGGGCGCCTGACCTAAGCTTGCCGCCATGCACGCCGACCGCCTCACCAACCACTTCACCATCGGGCAGGCCTCGCGCCACAGCGGCGTGAGCGCCAAGGCCATCCGCCACTACGAGTCGCTGGGGCTGATGCCCGCGGTGCCGCGCCGTGGCAGCTATCGGCTCTACCAGCCCGAACACATCGACGCCATCCGCCTGATCCGCAAGGCCCAGTCCCTGGGCTTCACGCTGGCCGAGTTGCGCCAGCTCGGCACCGTCGACTGCACGCCCGACTGGCCCCGCTTCGTGCAGGCGCTGAGCCACAAGCGCGAATCAATCGCCGACGAAATCAAGCGCTTGCAGGCCCTTGACGCCGAACTCGCAGCCCTGCAGGCCACCCTGCCCGGCCTGATCGCCACCGAACCCGACTGTGTCGCGCTGACGACGGAACTCGCCAAGGCTTGACCTTGCCCCTGGGGACAAGGTTCAGCATGCAGCCATCTTGTTCACACACCAGATGGAGCCCACGTGACCACCCGCACCCTGCTCATCCTCGGGCACCCCAGCCCTGACAGCTTCAACGCCGCCCTGGCCAATGCGTATGCCGACGCCGCACGCCAGGCGGGCCGCGAGTTGCGTCGCATCGACCTGCACGCACTGAACTTCGACCCCATCCTGCACGGCTCCTACCGAGGCGAGCAGCCCCTGGAGCCTGACTTGCAAGCCGCACAGGCCGACATCCTCTGGGCCGAAGAAATCGTCTGGATTTACCCCGTGTGGTGGGGCGGCCTGCCGGCTTTGCTCAAAGGCTTCCTGGATCGCGTGCTGCTGCCGGGCTTCGCCTACAAGTTCCACAAGGGCCACCGCAGCTGGGACAAGCTGCTCAAGGGCCGAACCGCGCGCATCGTCGTCACGCTGGACACACCCGGGTGGTACGACCGGCTGGCCTACGGGCGCCCTGCCTGGCGGCAAATGAAACACACCATCTTGCAGTTCTGCGGCATGAAGCTGCTGAGCACCAACACGTTCGCTCCGATTGCCACATCCAAGCCCGAACAGCGCGAGCGCTGGCTGGCCGAGATGAAGCGGCTGGCGGCCATGTGATCAGATTCAAGCAGACGGCAAGCCTCCGGGCTCGCCATCGATGACCTGGGGCAAGGGCAAGGGTTCGTGCTCCGGGTCGGGCTCGATGACCTCCAACCCATTGAGTGCCTGGCGCGAAGCCGCGGCCTGACGGGCGTCGCGCTCGGCCTTGATCTGCGCACGCCGCTCCGCGAAGAACTGCTTGAGCAACTGGCTGGCTGGCTCGGCCAGCACGCCGCCCACGATCTGCGTGTGGTGGTTGAGTTGCGGCAGCGCAAACAGGTCGGTGACGGACCCGGCGACACCCGTCTTGGGGTCAGGAGCGGCAAACACCACGCGCTTGAAGCGTGCATGCATCAGCGCCATGGCGCACATGGCGCAGGGCTCCAGCGTGACGTAGAGCTCGCACTCAGGCAGGCGGTAGTTCTCCAGCAACTGCGCGGCGTGACGCAAGGCCACGATCTCGGCGTGCGCGGTCGGGTCGTGCGTGGTGATGGGCCGGTTGTAGCCCGTGGCGATGACCTGCCCCGCCCTCATGATGACCGCCCCCACCGGCACCTCGCCGGCCAGCCAGGCGTTGTGAGCCTGGTCCAGGGCCAGGCGCATGGCGTGCTCGTCTTGCGATGACGGGGGCGTGAGACTCATGGGCGATGTTATGAAGGTGACGCGAAAGTTTACCTGGGTACGCCACGGCCAGCTCTCTGCGGCCAACAGCGCACAAGAGAGCCCTCTGACGGGCCACGATGCCCCGTTCGACGCCCGCACGTGGGCCGAAAGCGTTGTGTCGAGACACGTTGGCGCAGCACTTTTCCCTTGCCGGGAATGCTGTATATAAATAAGGGGTATCCTTTTAGCTCCAGCAGCCCCGGAGTACTGGATGGATATCCAGCATATCGCAAGCCCAGAGGCAGGTAAAGACCACCCGTCCAATTGGAACGATTTCCTCGACTGGTTCAGCT
>Ga0180008_1000261_pt1 | contig 51205 bp, 58 predicted proteins | sample MM_PW_MetaG_FD_121121 | JGI IMG/M metagenome (GOLD analysis project Ga0180008, IMG submission 121121) | Groundwater microbial communities from the Aspo Hard Rock Laboratory (HRL) deep subsurface site, Sweden - MM_PW_MetaG | ecosystem: Environmental > Aquatic > Deep subsurface > Groundwater... | reverse complement strand
TCATGTCAGCATAAGCCGGCGTGGTGAGGCATCAAATCATTATCCGTGGGGATTGCTCATGAGTTTCAAGGCAGTATTGCTTAACAAGGACCAGCAGGGGTTCTCTGCTCGTGTGACTGAGCTGGAGGATGAGGACTTACCGGCCGGTAGTGAAGTGCTCATCAGCGTTGAGTACTCGACCCTCAACTACAAGGATGCGCTAGCCCTGACAGATCACTCGCCTGTGATACGTCAATGGCCCATGGTGCCCGGAATCGATGGCGCCGGCCTGGTGCTGGAAAGCGACGACCCGCGCTTTCTATCCGGTCAGCGCGTCGTACTCAATGGCTGGGGCGCCGGCGAGCGCCACTGGGGCTGTCTGGCCCAGCGTGCACGAGTACCAGCCGACTGGCTGATTCGTCTCCCCGACAGTTTAAGCACTTGGGCAGCCATGGCTATCGGTACGGCAGGATATACAGCCGCGCTATCGGTCGATGCCGTGCAGAAGCATGGCGTACAACCCGAGGACGGTGAAGTATTGGTTACCGGTGCAACAGGCGGTGTCGGCTCGATCGCCATAGCGCTGTTGGCGGCCCAAGGCTACCGTGTGGTTGCAGCCACTGGGAAACCTCAGGAGCGCTACTACCTCGAGCAGTTGGGCGCCACGGACATTATCGAGCGCGAGGAACTGGCTGCTCCCGGCAAGCCACTCCAGAAGGAGCGCTGGACAGCCGTGATCGATGCGGTCGGCTCGCATACCCTGGCCAACGCCTGCGCCCAGACCCGCTACCGGGGGATAGTCACCGCGTGCGGACTCGTTCAAGGAATGGAGTTTCCCGCCAGTGTCGCCCCCTTCATTCTACGAGGCGTCACCCTTGCGGGAATTGATAGCGTCATGGCCCCCCACGAGTTCCGTGACGCGGCCTGGAAACGCCTGGACCGCGATCTCAACCGAGAGACTCTTTCGTCTCTCGCCGCAACCATTCCCTTGGACCAAGTTGTGGGGGCGGCGCAGAAGATCATCGATGGCAAGCTTCGTGGCCGCTTAGTGGTCGACGTAAATGGATAGTCTGGCTACTTCTGTACACAGCTCTTCACCCATTCGATCGCCATGCACTTTCTCGTCGTCGACCACCGCTTGTTGGAGCTGCACAAGAGCTCTTTTCTCAGTACCGGTCGCTGGGTCCTCTCAGCAGCGATTCCTCTTGGCTGGGCCATTGGGCTGATGACGGTGATATCACCACCGATCGTGACATTTCTGCTCTCCTTTGTGGCCGGCAGCATGGTGTTGATGGTCATTCAGGAGGAGTTTTCGGAGACAGGCTCAAGCTCTTTTCCGGCTTTTCTAGTCGGCATATGCCTCTATTCGGCGCTCGTTTCATGATTTAACCGCGCTGCGCCAACCTCAGATTTAGCTGCCACACGTCAGCCTGAATGGACAGGAGCCGCGCACGGCTATACTCAGCCAGATCAGCTCTCCGGGCTAAGGAGGTCGGTCTTGATTAAGCGGATCTACATCGGCTTGGTAATTCTGGTCGTCCTGGGTGCGGCGTTGTTTTTCGCCCTGGTCTGGCGGCCGACCATCGCCCCCATCGCTCCGGGCTCGGTTGCGGGCTTCCCCGCCGAGCTGGTTGCCAAGGGTGAAGCCTTGGCCGGCGCAGGCTACTGCGCGACCTGCCACACGGTGAAGGGCGGACAGCCCTATGCCGGCGGCTATGGAATGCCTACCCCCTTCGGTGTCATCTATTCGACCAACATCACACCCGACCCGGATAGCGGAATCGGCCGCTGGTCCGAGGCGGCATTCATGCGTGCGATGCACGAAGGCGTCTCTCGCGATGGTTCGCATCTTTATCCCGCATTCCCCTACGACCACTTCACCAAGGTCGCCGACGAGGATGTGAGGGCACTCTATGCCTTCCTCATGACGCGTGAGCCGGTGAGCGCGCCGGCGCAGCACAATACCCTGCCGTTCCCCTTCAACATCCGCGTCCTGCAAGCCGGCTGGAAGCTGCTGTTTATGGACCAGGGCCGCTATCGGCCGGTCGCCGGCAAGAGCGAAGCATGGAACCGCGGCGCCTATCTCGCCGAGGGCTTGAGCCATTGCGCCGCCTGCCACACGCCACGCAACGTGCTGGGCGCCGAGAAAGCCGCTGACGACAGCTACGCGGGCGCGATGATCGAAGGCTGGTTCGCGCCGGCGCTGACGGCTGCCAATACCACACCGCTACCCTGGACCCAAGACGAGCTGTTCACCTACCTGCGCAGCGGAGCGACCGCCCTGCACGGCGTTGCCGCGGGCAAGATGTCGGACGTCGTGCACGACCTGGGCAGGCTTCCCGACGCCGATATCCAGGCAATAGCCGTCTATTTTGCCGACCTCAACGGCTCCTCCGCACTGAAGACAGGCAGCGATGAAGCGCTGGCCAAAGCGCTGGCGACCTCCGCTCTCGGCAGCCGCCTGGAACCCGACGCCGGCGCCGTCCTGTACTGGGCAGCCTGCGGGTCATGCCACTACAACAGCGCAACGACGCCCCTCAGCGTGCGACCGGAGCTTGCCCTCAACAGTGCGCTCACCGCGGCCACCCCCGACACCTTCATCCATATCGTGATGGCTGGAATAGGTCTGGAAGAAGGCATCCCCAACGTGCTCATGCCGGCTTTCTCGCAGGCGCTGAACGATGGCGAAATCGCGAAGATTGCCGACTATCTGCGCCGAACACGCACCGAGCTGCCCGCCTGGGAGCAGCTGGAAGCGAGGGTGGCGGCAATCCGCAGGGAAAGTGCTGGCTCTGCTGACCTGAGTCCTTGATGGAAACGTTGTTCGGAGTCGCAAGATCATGACCAGATTCGAACTCAATGGCCGGGACGTCTCGGTCGAGGTGGCCGACGATACCCCGCTGCTTTGGGTGATCCGTGACGACCTCGGCCTGACCGGCACCAAATTCGGCTGCGGGATCGGCCTGTGTGGGGCCTGTACCCTGCACATCAATGGCCGCGCCATCCGCTCCTGCATCACCCCGCTGGGCGCCGTAGCCAATGCGCGGGTCACGACTATCGAGGGGCTCGATCCCAAAGGCCAACACCCGCTGCAGAAAGCCTGGATCGCGACGCAGGCGCCCCAATGCGGTTACTGCCAGTCGGGTCAGATCATGCAGGCGGCCACGCTGCTCAAGGACTTCCCTGATCCGAGCGACCAAGACATCGACGCCGTCATGAACGGCAGCCTGTGCCGCTGCATGGCCTATGTACGCATCCGCCAGGCGATCAAGCTCGCCGCGGCAGAGTTGAGAAGCGGCACAGTCCATGAAGGCACAGCCCATGAATAAGTTCGTGAATGACCCGCAGGAGGCGGGTGGCCAAGGGGTTGCGATCTCACGCCGTGGCTTCCTGATCGGCGCCACGAGCGCGGGCTTCACCCTGGCGTTTGCCTGTTCCGGCCTTGGGCTTCTCGATCCCGCCGAAGCCATCGCCAGCCAGAACTTCGAGCCGACCCTCTGGTATCGCATCGATCATGACGGCCTCGTCACCGTCAACATCGCCAAGGCCGAGATGGGCCAGCATGTCGGCACCGCGCTGGCACGCATCGTCGCCGACGAGCTGGAGGCGGATTGGCAGTCGGTGCGCCTGAACTACGTCGACACCCATCCCAAATGGGGGCTGATGGTCACCGGCGGCAGCTGGTCCGTGTGGCAGAGCTTCGAGCCACTAAGCCAGGCTGGTGCCGCCGGCCGCATCGCCCTGATCGAGGAGGGCGCCAGGCTGCTCGGCGTTGCACCCGCTGCCTGCACCGCACGCAACAGCAGGGTCCAGGCCGGCAAGCGGTCGATCAGTTATGCCGAGATCGTCCAGCGCGGCGACCTCACCCGCAGCCTTACGGCGGATGAACTCAAACGAATCCCGCTCAAGAAACCGACCGAGCGACGGCTGATCGGCAAGGAAACCCTGGCCATCGATGTCCCCTCGAAGACCGACGGCAGCGCCCGCTATGGCATCGATGCGCGCGTCGAGGGCATGGTCCATGCCCGCCCGCTGCTGCCGCCCACACGCTACGGCGCCAAGGTGGTGTCCATCGACGATTCCGCCGCCAAAAGCGTGAAAGGCTACCTCAAGAGCATCGCCCTCGATGACCCCTCCGGCACGGTGCCAGGCTGGGTGATGGTGTATGCCGACTCCTTCACCGCCGCCAATAGTGCAGCTGAAAAAATGCAGGTGACCTGGGCTGCAGGCGACACGGCCCACGTGTCGGAGCAGGACCTGCTCGACCACGGCGCCAAACTGATCGACGATCCCGCGGTCGGCTCCCTGGTATGGCCCGATGAAGGTGTCGACGAAGCATTCGCCAAGGCGAAATCGACCTTGGAGCGTACCTACAGCACGGCGAGCGTCCTGCACTTCCAACTGGAACCGCTCAACGCACTGGCGTTCGAGAAGGACGGTATCTGTGAAATCCACACCGGCAACCAGTGGCAGTCGCTGATCCTGCCGGTACTGGCGAAGGCGCTCGGGGTCGGCCAGGACAAGATCATCATGCGCAGCTATCTGTTAGGCGGCGGCTTCGGGCGCAGGCTCAACGGCGACTATGCCGTGCCGGCGGCGCTGGCGGCCAAAGCCATCGGCAAGCCGGTGAAGATGCTCTGCACCCGCGCCGACGATGTGCGCTTCGACTCCATCCGTTCGCCCTCGATCCAACGCCTGCGCCTGGCCTTCGGCGAAGGCGGCAGCGTAATTGCCATGGAGCATCATGCCGCCGCTGGCTGGCCGACCCAGATCATGGTGCCGGACTTCATGCCCAAGGGCGCGAATGGCGTGCCTTACGACCCCTTCGCGATAGCCGGGGCCGACCACTGGTATTCGGTCGGCGCGCATCGGGTACGCGCCCTGTCCAACGACCTCGCCAACCGCACCTTCCGACCCGGTTGGTTGCGTTCGGTTGGGCCGGGCTGGACCAACTGGGCCCTGGAGTGCTTCATGGATGAGGCCGCCCACTCGGTCGATGCCGATCCGCTCGCCTTCCGCCTCGCCCTACTCGATGGCAAAGGCAGGAACGCCGGTAGCGCACCCAATGCAGTCGGCGGCGCCACCCGTCAGGCCAAGGTGCTCAAGCGCGCAGCGGAAAAAACCAACTGGGGCGGCACACTGCCGGCAGACAGCGGGCTGGGCATCGCCACCACCTTCGGTCAGGAGCGCGGCATGCCGACCTGGCTCGCCTGCGTGGCCCGCGTGAAGGTTGATCGTGCCAGCGGCGTGGTGAAGCTGGAAAAACTCACCATCGTTGTCGACGTGGGCACCATTGTGCATCCCGATGGCGCTCTCGCGCAGATGGAGGGGGCCGCCCTCTGGGGCGTGAGCATGACGCTGCACGAAGGCACGCAGATCGAGAAAGGGGAGGTGAAGGACACCAATCTCGACACCTACACGCCGTTGCGGATGGGTGACGTCCCCGAGATGGAGATCGAATTCCTCCCGAGCACCGAAGCCGCGGTCGGCCTGGGTGAGCCCGCTACCACAGTGGTCGGTCCCGCGATCGGCAATGCGATTTTCGCTGCCGTCGGCGCTCGACTTCGCCACCTGCCGATACGGCCCGCTGACATCCTGCAAGCACTCGAAAAAACATCCTGAGTCCGGGTCTTCGGGCCACATGGATCAGGTTGGCGGTCTCAAGAACAAGCGGGTGTTATCACTGGCGGTTAGGCTTGGAATATTGGCGAAATTACGGGCAGGAAATCCGCCGCGACACCCTGGAGGAAATGGAGCAAGCCCTGCGCCTGGAAGTGCACCTGCAGGCGCGGGGTTTGGACTAGATTTGTGGGGAACACTCAGACTACGACCCCTTTAGTTCGCTACAACTTCCAGCGCAACTCGCTGGTCTTTAGCAAAAATCTATAAGCTCCCGGGCCGTTCGCAGGCGGCCTGCCAATGGTTTTGATGTGAGGAAAAGTCACTAACGAAGTGTATCGGGGCGATTACTGCATCACCAACATCCCCAACCGTCCTGGTCGGGATCTGCCAGGCGAGCGCCTCGCAAGCATGTATCGCAAGCGGCAACTGTTTGTGCTTATCCAGCACCGTTCAGCTGTGGGTTGTGGTTACTACTTCACCGTCACGGTGAACAGCACATCCTATACCGCGTTCAAAACTCTTCAGGAGCTGCATCATTGGCTCAATGCCTATGGCCTGAAGGTGGTTGATGAGCGAAAACAGGAAATGATCACGATCAGTACAATCGTGCCGAACGCGGCCTTCAAATCCTGGCAACCACTTCAGTCCTCGATCACACCAATGACGCTGGTCCACTCGCCTGACCCGATTTTTACCGGGTGCACCTGAATCCGGGTGTCGGGCGCAAACACGAACATTGGCTTCAGTTCTTCAATGTGTGCGGCAAGCCCCTTCGACTGATGCCCGTCGGGATAATGCACGACGATATCCTGGGCGTGACTCTCCTGCAGTCGGTCCCACTTCTGGTTGGTGTAGACATCGAAGTCGAGGGTATCGAAGGTTGCCGGATGAGCCTTGCCGATACGTTCAGCCTCCTGGTACGGTTGACGGAAGTCTGGGGAGCAGGTCAGTGACGCCCAATGTGAACCAGCGAATTTTTGCAATATCTGTGACGCAGTTCTTCGATCTTTGCATTAACTGCGGCACAAACAGCCGGCAGCTGTATCGCAGAAAATGCAAAAGTCCCCCACTAAATCAAGACAGCATTTTGCATATTCTGCGACATCCGACAAAAGCTTGTCGGGGGTTTACGCCCAAACGGCCTTATTCGCCCATCTCAGCGGTATCTGAAACTCAAAATGACGTAGCTGATCATCGTGGCGGTCAACCCGATCAGGATGTACTCGATTCTGGGCAAAAAGATGACGACTCCAGTCAGCCCAAAAACGATCAGAGTGTTGGAAATTAGGTAAGGTCGTAGCTCCGGGCGCTCCATAAAGTACCCGTACTGCTTTCCGACGTAAAACAGGATGGTGCCGATGACGGCCAAGACCTGAAAATCGCGCACCAGCATGTCACTCAGAATCGCGTGCCGTATCAGGCTGGCGAGGATAGACAGCCCGATGAACAGAAACAGATGCGAGTAAAGAATGGAATGGCCCGTCTTGAGCTTTTGTTCGGTCAGCAAATAAAAACTGTCGAAGTAAATCCACCAGATGCTGGACACACCATTGCAGGGCTTTCACCTTGTTATGTCTGCTTTCCTGTGTTGCCTTCACAATACGTGCTTGCAGCCTTCTTACCTGACGCTGGACATCGGCCCAATTGATGCCGTCTCACGTCACGCCAGAAGGTGCACGCGCCAGTGTTTCTGCACTCATTTGCTCTCCTTCCGTTTAGATGGTTCTGGAAACTCTCTCGTGAAGAGAGACCATGAGGAAGTCTGCCCGCTTTCGCGTGATATGTTTTCCACCCCTATCCGCCCGATTACAGGGCGGCGTTTGCTTTTTCCTCAATCCTCTACCCACACCTCCATCAGCGTTCCTTGCAGTTCGCTTGCCCGATGTCCAGGGCAGAAATATGGGCTTACCGTGTTCCACACCAGTTACACGAATAACGTAGACCCTGTCTTTCCCCCGGTGATGTTTTGTCCCTGTGCCCGCAGTACGTAATCGAGCAACCCACCACTCACCTTTTGGTCCAAGCCTGTCAGCATCTTTGGCTTGTTAAAAATAACGAGGTTTATCAACAGTTCACTTATGTTGGTCCTATTATCCAGCCAAGCATCCTCGCCACCTGATGCTGGTAGCGGTTGGAATCACCTCGCGGCTTTTCCTTCTCTTTCGAAGGACTTCATTGTCCCGGTGGCTTCAGACCGAGCCGTTGCCAGCTTCGCCTGCACCGGTAGGCTACCGTTGAGGGAACAACGAGTCTCACTACCTCTATCGAGGTGAGACAATAACTGGTGCGACTTCACGTCGCACACGTACGATTGTTGGGTAGCCAGACGCGGTCACCCGCGCCCAGCCCCCGAGGAACTGAGCGTGCAAGTTTCCCTGCACTCAGCTCGAGCCTTTCAAAGGCATCTTTCGACACCCGGTTATACAACTTCTTTTTCGGCGTGCTGCCGCCTATGGCAATTGAGATGGTGCATTTGGAGGTTGTTTACCGCGTCAGTCCCACCATCTGACCGCTTCACTATGTGGCGACATGCCCACGGCGTTGATTTTGTGATGGGGTGATGGCAGTCGTGACAATTTCAGTCCTGCCATAACCAGACTCGGTAAAACTTCGCGCGACCGCGTCCCGAGTTCAGCATTTTCTTGACCCATCGGGCTTCGAAATACGGTTCCCATTGCGAGTCGTGCGGGTTAGCAGCCGCTTTGATCTTGATGTGCCGTACAATTGGCGTATCAGATTCTCGCAGCAGACTGCGCTCCCCCTTAGTCCCATCTTCATCTTTTTCAGTTGCAGAAAACACCCAGTTGCGGGTGCCCTGGGACTTGAAATATTTCTTCTTGACCCAGCGCTTTCCCTTGTTCGGATGCCGTCTTAATGCCCATTGCCACAGCATTGACCAGACTATTGAATCAACTCGATTGAAGGTTGCCTTAGCGACTACGTGACAGTGATAATTGGCCCATCCCCGTAATATGGGATTAAGCAGTCTTATCAAATTTGCCTGTTTAGACGTCTTGTTGGCCTTGATGACTTCCCGGATTTTTCCTAAGTGCCCTTTGACATTTGCTTTCGACGGCTTAATCAGTAGCTTGCCGTTGTACTTGCGGAAGTTCCATCCGAGAAAGTCAAACCCCTCCCCGATATGCGTTATTTTGGTTTTTTCAGGCGACAGGTCGAGCCCACGTTCCGCCAAAAATTCCACCACGACGGGCTTCACCTCCAGCTCCAGCCATTCCTTCGAGCTGCCGGTAATAATGAAGTCGTCCGCATACCGTACCATGTTCATTTTCAAGCCTTTTCCTTTTCGTTTCACTGTCGGGAACTTCTCCGCCAGTCTCCTTTCGAGGCCATCCAATGTCATGTTCATTGCCACCGGTGAAATGAGTCCTCCTTGCGGAGTTCCGGCATCGGTAGGGAAGAGCTCGTTCTGATAAACGTATCCCGCCTTGAGCCACTTCCTAAAAACCACCATATCCGTAGGGATGTTGGCGGCCATCCAGTCGTGACTGATCTCGTCAAAACAGCCTCTAATATCGGCTTCCAGCACCCACTGCGCACTCGCGGTTTGCGCCAGAACAGTAAAACATTGCTCTCCAGCGTCAGCGGTTGAGCGTTTTGGCCTGAATCCATAGGAATTCAGGTCTGCAGTGGTTTCCGCGATAGGCTCCAGAGCTAGCAGATGTAATGCTTGCATGGCGCGGCACTTCATCACGGGTATGCCGAGAGGCCTCGTCTTTTTGCTGTTTTTCTTCGGAATCATTACCCTCCGAAGCGGAAGAGTCGAATAATCCCGCCTCTTCAATGACGCGATCGCATTGGTCTTTGCCGCCGGTGTTTTCCAAGTGACCTTGTCAACTCCGGGGGTGTTCTTGCCTTTGTTTTCAGACACCCGTTTAACGGCTAGTGCTTTGCCGCAAAATGAGTGGGTCAACAGCCACTGCAGGGCTTTCGCCTTATTGTGTCTGCCGGCCTGTACAGCCTTCACCATACGGGTCTGCAGCCGCCTTACCTGACGCTGGACTTCGGGCCAATTGATGCCGTCCCAGGCCACGCCGGAGGGTGCACAAGCTCGAGATGCAGCCTTCATTTGCTTTCCTTCCGCTAAGGTGGTTCTACAGATTCTCTGGTGAAGAAAGACCATAAGGAAGTGGACCCGCTTTCGCGTGGGATGATGTTTCAACCCCTATCCGCCCCGCTACAGGGCGGCATTCGCTTTGTCCTCATTCCTGTTTCCGCACCGCCATAAGTAGACCTTACGGTCCGCTGTCCCACATGGGAGCGATACGGAGTTTCCACGTTCCGCCTGCTGAAGTGTGTCGGGTTAGGTGCCCGCTATTGACCGGAAGGTATATGGGTCACGAAGGCGCAGGAAAAAGGCGCTCTTCCCACCTCCATTGCCGTTTGGCTCAAGCGTGTTAGCCATTTCCGCTTGTTAGAATTCACGATCTTTAACGCGGGTTCAAATGTTTTCACCATACCAACTACCTAGCACTCATCCAGTTTATGGCTACCAGAAAGGTACGCATCTCACGATTGGTACCCCACGCCTTCCGGCGCTTCGTTGCATTGTCCGGGCCGCTCTTGATTCAGGCCCGTAGGTTCACCCGGTGACACGGACGGTTCCCTCCACTTAAGTGGGAACAACTTCTGCAAGCGACTTCGTGTCGCACTTTTCAGAATTCTGCGGGCTCCCCTAAAGGCGCTATCGCCGTACCGGACAAGCCACATCAATCGTTTTGGCGACTACACCCTGGACCTCGATCGGAAGATCAAACCGATTGACTACAAAATTCAGTTTTAGCTTTTAAATCATAAGCTTAATTGCATTTTGGCGAATTTGGCGCGAATCCCGGCCAACCCTCGTCATGCCATCGGCACCTGGCGCGCCCTTGTTGCTGACTACGCGGTGATAGGCACGCTTGAGGTTGGCGGGTGCAAGCACCCGCTCCATCAGCGTGTCCGGCTCCGCGTTCGTCCACGTCACAGACGCCGTCGATACCTGTGCGCTGTCAGCCGTCATCCTCGGATTCAGTCCGGGACTCGGAGTAACAGTCTTCTCTGGGAGAAATTTCTGCATTTCGGTATTCGACGAGACTCTGACGCCTACTGGCGGCATAACCTGTTCGGCCCTTGGTGGCAGAGTTACTTGCCACTTACCACGGCCTCGGCTGACTTCTGCACGCTCATTCCGTCGCCTCGCGGCGCTCGGTAGCACACTGGCAAACGTGCAGATCTCCAAGGGTAATTCGCGCGACCTTCCTGCTTATGCCTGTCGGATATACGTCGTAGCGTTCCGTGCAAGTATTGGGCTTTGATGATTATGGCCATCTCACCCCGCTACGCAGCCTCATCCGCTTCCTGTTCGTCAGGCCAGCATTTTGCCTAAGGCTTCCTTCAGATTCGCAGTCGCCCGCGACACCCTTGCCTTCGGCTAACACTTCCCCTTGCCGGGTGTGTAGAGGACTTCCACCTCCAAGTCATCCAACTCATCACCATAATGAGCTGAACAGCGCCAGTCACGGCGCTACGCGTCATGCCTGGCGCACCATGAAAAAGCCCGATGAAATCACCGGGCTTTACTGGTTTACACCTTGCTTAGTGCCGCCTTCACATCATCCGGCGTCATGGGCAATTTGCGTAAACGTACACCTACCGCGTTGTAAATGGCATTGGCAATGGCTGGGGCCACCGGCGTTACGGCAGGCTCACCCAAGCCGGACGGTGCTGCCTTGCTGGATATAAACTCGATTTTGATCTCTGGTGGCGTCTGCAACATACGCAGCGGCGTATAGGTATCAAAGTTGGAGTCTTTGAATTTACCTTTCACCAACTCGCTGCCTTCAAACAACGCCATCGATAGCCCCCATAATGCCGCGCCCTGACACTGGGCTTCGGCCCCATCGGGATCGACGATAATACCGGCATCCACGACGATATAGAGCTTCTGTACATCGACCAGGCCAGTGACTTTATCGACATGCACCTGCACGGCACAGGCAACCCAGGTGGGCATCTCCCTTTCCTGGCCAAAGGTCGAGGCAATACCCAACCCTGTACCTGTCGGCTGCTGCGTCCCCCAGCCAATCATGGCAGCGGCCTTTTTCAACACGGCAGCCTGACGGGAAGCACCACCAATGGCTATCGGACCACTGCCGGCATTGCGACCTTCGGCAGTCAACAAATCCAGGCGAAATACCAGCGGATCCTTGCCGACTTGGTGGGCCGCTTCGTCCATAAAGCTTTCCACAGCCCAGCCGGTCCAGCCGGCGCTTACCGAGCGCAGCCAGCCAGGACGGAACGAAGCGTTGGCCAGGTCGTTGGATACCGCGCGAACCCTCTGTGCGCCCACCGTGTACCAGTGATCGGCACCGGCGATGGCGAAGGGGTCGAACGGTTGGCCATTGATACCTTTGGGCATAAAGACCGGGACCATCACTTGCGTGGGTCAGCCCGCCGTCGCGTGGTGTTCCATGGCAATCACGCGCTTGTCCGCATCGAACGCCATCTTCAACTGCTGCACCGATGCGGAACGCGGGCTATCGAACTGCATATCCTGTGAACGGCTCATGACCATTTTTACCGGTTTGCCACCCAGCGCCTTCGACGCCAGCGCCGCCGGAATGGTGTAGTCACCGTTAAGGCGACGGCCGAAACCACCACCCAGCATGTAGGCGCGGATAGTGACCTCTTCTTCTTTCACACCCAGCGCGGTGGCCAGCACCGGCGTGATCAGGGACTGCCATTGGCAACCGGAATGGATCTCCCAGATATCGTCAGCGTTGCGAAAAGCCAATGCGTTCAGTGGCTCCATCTGCGCGTGCAGCACGGTCTGGGTGAGATACTCCTGTTCAACCGTGGACGCCGCTTTGCCGAAGACCGGGGCAGTGTTGGTGTCTCCAGTATCCAGAATGGCGCCTTTGGCGGCATCCTTCAGTAATTCTCGACCGTGATTGATGATATCCGCTTCAGACACCTTGGCAGCCTCGCCGACTTCCCAGCTGACCTTGACCAGACCGGCCGCTTTGTGGGCCGCATGGTAGCTGTCGGCAAGCACCATGACCCAGCCGGGCACCGTACCGCTGGGGTCATCCAGCACGAGTGTCTGTCGATAACCTTTCACCGCCTTGGCAGCCGTATCGTCCAGTTGCGTCACTTTGGCACCATATCGGGTCGGTGGCAGCAACGGGCTGGCATACACCATGCCCTCAACTCTGGCGTCGATACCGAAGACGGCGTCACCCGTGGTTTTGTTGGCAATGTCCAGCGAAGTGACCGGTTTACCCACCAGCCTCAGGTCGGCATCGGCCTTCAGTGGCAGCGCTTTCAGCTCCGCTTCGCTGAACTCACGGGTCACGCCCAAGGTGACCAGTTCGGCGTAGGAAATTTCCTGTTTTCCGCAAACCACCCTACCGCCGCGGGCCACACAGGAATCGGGCGAAACGCCCCATTTTTTGGCAGCCGCTTCAATCAATGCCACCCGTCCGGCAGCACCGGCCTGACGGTAAACCGGCCAGCTCTGGGACACCGACCAACTGCCGCCGGTCACCATCAGGCCCCATTTCCTGGCACTGTCCACATGGACGATTTCCACATTTTCCCAAGACACCTCCAATTCGTCCGCAAGGATTCGGGCGATGGAAGTACCCACGTGCTGGCCCATTTCGACCCGAATGATGTTGACCTTGACCTTGCCGGCGTTGTCGATGGAGTACCACACCGAAGGTCCGTAGATTGCGCCTTCACTGGGTAGCGCCGCGCCATCGGTCGTCGCAGGATCCATGGCCGCTAACACGCCGCGTGGAAAGCCAAAGCTGAGCCCCGCCAGGGTCATGGCAACCAGAAAGCCACGGCGAGTCATGCCTGTTGGTCCGCCCGTATTAAACAGCGCGCTCATCGTTAACCTCCTGCCTCATTGCAGCAGCCGCTTCATGAATCGCTTTGCGGATGCGTACGTAAGTCATGCAGCGGCAGACGTTGCCACTCATCACCGCATCGATATTTGCATCGGTCGGATCGGGAAAGTCGCTCAGCAGCGCGGCGGCCTGCATGATCTGACCAGGCTGGCAGTAGCCACACTGTGGTACCTGCAATTTATGCCAGGCCACCTGCAACGGATGATTGCCTTGCTCGGACAAGCCTTCGATGGTGGTGACACTGGCACCCACCACGGCGGAGACAGGCGTGATACAGGAACGGGTGGCTCGGCCACCAACGTGTACGGTGCAAGCACCGCAGGCACCAATACCGCAACCGAACTTGGTGCCGGTCATGTTCAATTCGTCACGGATAACCCACAGAAGAGGCATGTCTGTGTCCACGTCGGCAACTGTTGGCTTGCCGTTCAACATAAACCTGGCCATGGCTCACTCCTCCCGCGAATTAATGCTCAAACCGGGGCTGACGACGAATCTCAGCGACTTTCTGTTTCAGATCGGGCCATGGCTGTTCATTCGCCGTTTGTCGCAGGTAAGTGGCAATGGCTGTTATGTCGTCATCATTGAGCGCTTCGCGGAACTGAGGCATGACCACACCGCGAATCCCTTGATCGCTTCTGAAGCCATCGAGTATGACGTTGATCAGATTACTCGGATCGTCAAGATGAGTAGCGCTGTCCAGGGCCAGCAACGGACGGCCTTTCACCAGCTGGCTACTGCTGTAGTGGCAAGCAGAACAGGTGCTGTTATACAGCCGGGCACCATGATCGATCCGCAAGTCTGTGGTCTTGTGCTGTGCCTGGACAGCGGCCTGGAGTTTAGGACTGGCCGCTGGTTCGTTGTTGTTGTCACCCGCCAACTCGCCAAAGTAAACACTCAACGCTTTGATATCCGCGTCAGGCAAGGCAGACAAGCCCTCATGCACGACAGGCGCCATCGGGCCAGCGGCACTGCCGTGGAATAGAGAGTGAGTTGCCAGTACGCAGGTATTCATGGAAGTCCTGCACTCGCCAAGGCAGCGGCGACATGCTGGTGCGGGTCAGCGATGGTGCGACCCAGCCGTCAATCGATGCGCCTTCGTACATGTGACTGTATTTTTCGCCCCCCAGCGCATTACGTGGCGTATGGCAGGCACCGCAGTGGCTGATTCCCTGGGCCAAATAGGCACCGCGGTTCCATTCCTCAGACTTGTCGCTACGCTTTTCAAACGGATCGGTGTTGGCGAACAGCAGTTTCCAGCCTGCTTGCAGAAAGCGAATATTGATCGGAAACGGAATACCGTTTTCCTTCTTCTGCTGATTGATCGCCGGCACGGATGACATGAGGAAGGCATAGACAGCCTTGATATCGTCATCCGTCATTTTATTGAAGTGCTCGAACGGGAACGCCGGCAACAAGTGATGACCATCGCGGCTGACACCGGCACGCATGGCGCGGATAAACGCCTCTTCTGACCAACGACCGATACCCGTGTCAGGGTCCGGAGTGATGTTGCTGGAGTAGATGGCACCGAACTGGGTGTTCATCTGATAGTTACCCGCGTACTCCTGACCACCCGGGGTAGTGTGACAAGTACGGCAGTAACCGGCAGCGGCCATGATCTTGCCGTGCTCGACCATGTCCGAAGGGAATAGGTTCCTAGTCGGGGGTGTAATGGATCCGATTTCCGGATGCCAAGCGTAAATTCCGAACAATACAGCTCCGGCAGCCCCTATACCAATGATGCTGACAAAAATGCGCTTAAGCATTTCACATCACCCCACAGGTTAATGCGTGCATTAAAGGGAGAGCGCAACCCCCTTGGACATTCCGTGTTTTTTGGGTAATCAGTGCGATACAGTGATTGAATCAGAGGGTTTCATTATGACCCTTGGCGGGATTTTGCCCAGCGTTTTTTGGAGCGTTTACAACCCGTCAGGAAAATCCCTCCATCACCAAGAAAGGTCTGGAACTTCGAACGCGCAACGCATAGTAGTACCAGGCTATTACCCTCCCGCTGCGCGATACCTGCATGATCTGGAACAAGGATCATCACCCTACCTGCAATCGCCCTTCAATCTCTCTGCAACCGGCTAATGGCCGTGTTTACACCCAAGCCGTCAAAGGCCCGGTGTTCCAGGAAAAACGAACGAAGATCGATACAACGATCACAAAAATGCAGGCCTGCTCACCCAGGGGCTTGTTGCCACTGAGATGAGTCATTGCCCTGCCCCACCTCGCCGGAGGATCTGTGAGCCTGCCTGTCAGATTTCGTGAAGCTGTAAATACAATAATTCCGCGTGCGCGGCGATTCGATGACGAGCTGTCCACCCTGGCTTTCGGAACGGATGCCAGCTTCTATCGCCTGATTCCGCAACTGGTGATTCGCGTCGAGTCCGAAGATGAAGTGGTGGCGCTGCTGCAATTGGCACAGCGCGACCGGGTTCCCGTGACCTTCCGCGCCGCCGGCACCAGCCTGTCCGGGCAAGCCATCAGCGATTCGGTGTTGATCGTGCTTGGGGATAACTGGAACGGTCGCGAGATCCGTGGCCAAGGCACACAGATCCGCCTGCAACCGGGGGTGATCGGCGCGCAGGCCAATGCCTGGCTGGCACCGTTCGGGCGCAAGATCGGCCCGGACCCGGCCTCGATCAACGCCTGCAAAATCGGCGGCATCGTCGCCAACAATGCCAGCGGCATGTGCTGCGGCACGGCGCAAAACACCTATCACACCCTGGCTGGCATTCGATTGGTGCTGGTCGATGGCAGTCGCCTCGACACCGAAGATGCCGCCAGTGTTGCAGCGTTTCGCCAAACCCACGGTGAGCTGCTGGAACGTCTGGCCACATTGGGCCGCGAGACGCGGGCAAACGCTGAACTCGCCGCCAAAATTCGCCACAAATACCGTCTGAAAAATACCACCGGCCTGTCGCTCAACGCCTTGGTGGATTACGACGAGCCTGTGGATATCTTGAGCCACTTGCTGGTGGGCTCCGAAGGCACCCTCGGGTTCATCAGTGCGGTGACTTACGACACGGTGATCGACCACCCGAACAAAGCCTCGGCTTTGATTGTGTTCCCGGACGTGGAAACCTGCTGCAACGCAGTCACCATACTCAAAAGCCAACCAGTGTCCGCCGTGGAGCTGCTGGACCGCCGCAGCCTGCGATCGGTGCAAAGCAAGCCCGGCATGCCCGCTTTCGTACAACAGCTGTCGAACAATGCCTGCGCCTTGCTGATCGAATCCCGCGCGGCATCTTCCTCGTTGTTGCAGGAACAGCTGGCGCAGATCATGGCGTCGCTGTCCTCGTTCCCGGTAGAGAAGCAAGTCGATTTCACCGAAGACCCGCTGGAAAACGCCCGGCTCTGGGCGATCCGCAAGGACACCTTCCCCGCCGTCGGCGCGGTGCGCAAAACCGGAACCACGGTGATCATCGAGGACGTGACCTTCCCGGTGGAACAACTGGCCCTCGGCGTGAACCGGCTGATCGAGCTGTTCGACAAACATCACTACGACGAAGCGATCCTTTTCGGACACGCACTGGAAGGCAATCTGCACTTCGTCTTCACCCAGGGCTTCAACAGCGCGGAAGAAGTCGCACGCTACCAGGCGTTCATGGACGACGTGGCGCAACTGGTGGCTGTCGAGTTCGGCGGTTCGCTCAAGGCCGAGCACGGTACCGGGCGCAACATGGCACCCTTCGTCGAACTGGAATGGGGCAGCGACGCCTACCAGTTGATGTGGCAGCTCAAGCGCCTGCTCGATCCCAACGGCATTCTCAATCCGGACGTGGTGCTCAGCGAAGACCCGCAAATCCACCTCAAGCATCTGAAACCGCTGCCGGCCGCCGACGAGATCATCGACAAGTGCATCGAATGCGGCTTCTGCGAGCCGGTCTGCCCCTCCAAAGGCCTGACCTTGAGCCCGCGCCAGCGGATCGTGATCTGGCGGGACATCCAGGCGAAAAAACGCGCCGGGGTCGACACCCGCGAACTCGAAGCGGCCTACGAATACCAGGGCATCGACACCTGCGCCGCCACCGGTCTTTGTGCGCAACGCTGCCCTGTAGGAATCAACACCGGCGAGCTGGTGAAAAAGCTTCGTGGCCAGCACGCCACCCATAAGAAAACTGCCAACTGGCTGGAGGGAAATTTCGCCACGGCGCTGCAAGGTGCGCGTTTCACCCTGCACGTGGCCAATGGCGCACGGATGTTGCTGGGTGCGCCACGCCTGGCAAAGTTATCCGCAACCTTGACTCGCTTGTCCAAAGGCCAGGTTCCGCAATGGACCAACGCTATGCCACAGCCGGAAAAAGCCATTCGCTTCAGCCCGACAGTGAGCGACGAACGCCCGCGCGTGGTGTACCTGGCCGCATGCGTTTCGCGGGCGATGGGGCCGGCGGCGGGCGACAAGGAACAAATGTCGCTGTACGACAAGACCCGCGGCCTGCTGGAAAAAGCCGGTTACCAGGTGGTCTTCCCGGACAACCTGGACAACCTCTGCTGTGGCCAGCCGTTCGCCTCCAAGGGTTATGCTGAACAGGCCGAACACAAACGCCAGGAACTGATTGGCGCCCTGCTCCACGCCAGCCGTGGCGGACTCGACCCGATCTACTGCGACACCAGCCCCTGCACGTTGCGCCTGATCCAGGACCTGGGCGAAGTACGCCTGGACCTGTACGACCCGGTACGTTTCATTCGTACGCACCTGATGGATCGACTGCAGTTCACGCCGCAGGAAGCGCCCATCGCGGTGCATGTCACCTGCAGCACCCAGCACCTTGGTGAAAGCCAGGCGCTGATCGATCTGGCGCGCAAATGCAGCAACAACGTGGTCATCCCCGAAGGCATTCATTGCTGCGGGTTTGCCGGCGACAAGGGCTTCACCACTCCCGAACTGAATGCACATTCACTGCGCACTCTGAAAGATGCGGTGCAGTACTGCAGCGAAGGCATTTCCACCAGTCGCACTTGTGAGATTGGCCTGTGCCAGCATGGCGGGATCGATTATCACGGGCTGGTGTATCTGGTGGACCGCGTGACCCGAAAAAAGACTGGAACAGCAGGACAACCGGTCTCATCAACCCAACTGTGCGCGCAGGAATGACCCTTGAGTGATCTTCTGTTTCGTCGACAAAGGCTGCTGGCGCAACCGGCCCATTACGACCTGTTGAGTCAATGCCTGAGAGGGATTGAGCGCGAATGTTTGCGCGTGGATTGCGAGGGACTCCTTGCACTGACACCGCACCCTGTCGCACTGGGTTCGGCACTTACCCATCCGCAGATAACCACCGACTACTCCGAATCCTTGCTGGAATTCATCACTCCGGCCATGCCGGGGGCAGTGGAATCCTTGGCCTGCCTGGAGCAAATCCACCGATTCGCTTGCAGCAACCTTGAAGGGGAATTTCTGTGGAGCCTGTCCATGCCATGCCCCCTCCCGGAAGAAGAAAACATACCGATCGCCTTTTACGGCACTTCACATACAGGGCAGTTGAAATATCTTTACCGCAAAGGATTGGCCTTGCGCTATGGCAAAAAAATGCAGTGCATTGCCGGCATTCATTACAACTTCTCGATGCCCGAAGCGCTCTTCGCGCTTCTGCAACGGGAGGAAGGTGATACGCAGGCCCCGCAGGATTATCAGTCAGCGTGCTATATGGCCCTGATTCGTAATTTCAAACGCTACAGCTGGTTGCTGATGTATCTGTTCGGCGCCTCCCCAGCGGTGGAGTCCAGCTTTCTCAAGGGAAGCGCGCACGCACTCGAACGGCTCGATGAGCACACCCTCTACCTGCCCTTTGCCACCAGCTTGCGCATGAGCGATTTGGGTTATCAAAGCCGAGCCCAATCCGACCTCAATCCGAGTTATGACACCCTTGGCAATTACATGGAAATGTTACACCGTGCGGTCTCCACGCCCCACCCAGGCTATGAGGAAATGGGGACTCACCAGGCGGGCGAACGAGTGCAGCTGAGCACTCACACACTGCAGATTGAAAACGAGTTCTACGCCAGTATCCGCCCCAAACGGGTGACAGATATCGGCGAAAGACCGCTTCAGGCGTTGTTGTCACGGGGCATTCAATACGTGGAAGTGCGCTGCCTGGACATCAATCCATTTATGCCAGCGGGAATGGATCTTGTCCAAATGCGCTTTCTCGATGCGTTTTTGTTGTTTTGCGCGTTGCAGGACAGTCCGCGACTGAGCAGTGATGAGCAACTGCATGCCGATCAAAATTTCCTCAAGGTCGCCAAAGAAGGTCGTCGACCCGGGCTGCAACTGCTGAGGGAAGGACAGAACACCGATTTGAAAACCTGGGCTTGCGACTTGTTGGAGAGCATTCAGCCACTCGGCGCGTTGCTGGATCGAAGCCACGCTGGCGACCTCCATACCGAGGCCGTCCAATCACAGCGAGACAAGGTCGAAAACTGCACCCTGACGCCTTCGGCACAGGTGCTGGAGGCGCTGCGAAAACGAAAATCGAGTCTGGCGCGGTTCGGCCTTCTTCAGAGCAAGCAGCACGCCGAATACTTCAAGGGTCTGGCCGGCGACGAAGAGTCGAATCTGGAGGCGCTGAGCGTCACCTCAAGGCTGCACCAGCAAGCGCTTGAGCGAGCCTCCATAGGCGAATTGGACGCCTATGTCCAAACTTACATCAGCCGTATTTCTCAGCTCCACTCGTGATCATTTTCAATGGGCGCAGAAACTCTTTGCCCCTGTTTAAACGTAGTAATCCTCTATTACCCACCCGGGCCATGTTCGCCTCATCATGAAGTCGAATGGGCTTGACCCAAAATCCAAGAATCACGAAAAACGCAGGTAGATGAAATGGCAAAGTTTATTCACACCATGATTCGCGTGGGCAACCTCAACCAATCCATGAAGTTCTATCAGGAAGTGTTTGGTCTCATAGAAACTCATCGCCTGGAGTTCGACGATTTTTCCCTGGTCTACCTGCGAGATATCGAGAGCGGCGCAGAAATCGAACTGACCTGGAACAAGGGACAAAGCGAATACACCCATGGCAGCGGCTACGGTCATGCCGCCTTTGTCGTCGAGGATCTGGACCAGCAATTCAATCGGCTGCTGGATCTGAATTTGTCTCCGACCCCTATCAAGGAATTCAAAAGAGATGGCGTTCTGCTAGCACGATTCTTTTTTATTCAGGACCCCGATGGTTACAAAATCGAAGTATTGCAACGGGGTGGTCACTACCAATAAAGAAGTTCGAGCACCGAAATTTCGATGGCCTGGGCAACTGCCAGCCCAGAACACTCAAGATGGTTTTACTTTGCAACGCGAATGATTTCTTAATGCAAACGCCTGATTGGATTGGTCTGATGTGGTAACCCGCTCTTACCTCTCTCGTTAGACCACCCTCCACGATTCGACCGTGACGCTGTCACTCCTTATAAAAATAAAAAGGAGACATTTCATGCACGACGTAAAGATCAACCGTCGCCGTTTTCTGCAAGGAAGCGGTGGGCTGTTGCTAGGCACGCTCCTGTTCGGTTCCGGCCCCATCGCCCTGCTGGCTCCCAGCCGTTCATGGTCCATGGAAATGAATACCCTGAGCAGCGATGTCGCGGCGAAGTTACTGCTGGTGATACGCCGTATCTACCCCCATGACCGTATGGAAGATGCTGTCTACGCCTTTGCCGTAAAGGCGCTCGACGAGCGAGCAGCCACCGATCCCTCGGTGCTCCCCCTGCTTGATAAAGGTCTGTCCGACCTGGATCGACTGGCGGGTGGTCATTGGTCAAGCCTCGATGAAAACAGACAAGTCGCCCTGCTTGAAGACATTCAACATTCCGACTTTTTCATCCTGATCAGAAGCACCTCGGCCCATTCGCTCTACAGCAATGAGCTGGCTTACCAGCATTTCGGTTACGAAGGCGCCTCCTTTCCTAAAGGCGGATATCTGATGCGTGGCTTCAATGATCTGAAGTGGCTGCCTGCCGCTCCAGCAGACGCCAGTCCCAGCGCTTTTTCTTGAGGAGTAACGAGCATGACAACCTACAGTTTTGATGATGATTCCGTTGTAGTAATCATAGGTTCCGGTGCTGGTGGCGGGACACTCGCCAACGAGTTGTGCCAAAAGGGCGTACCGGTAGTTCTTCTCGAAGCGGGTGAGCGTCAATCCTCTGCAACCTTCATCAATGATGAATGGCCTTCGTTTCAACAACTGTCCTGGGGCGATACCCGCACTACGTCAGGCACTTGGCAGATTGCCAAAGACTTTCCCAATCTCCCCGCGTGGATCTGCAAAACGGTGGGTGGCACCACCTCTCATTGGGCCGGAGCAAGCCTCCGCTTACAAGAACACGAGTTTCGGGCACGACAGACTTACGGCGAAGTAAAAGGCGCCAACCTACTGGATTGGCCGTTGACCTTGGCTGAGCTGGAGCCCTATTACACCCGCGCTGAGGACAAGATGGGGGTCACTCGCACCAACGACATTCCTGGACTGCCCGGCAACAACAACTTCCAAGTGATGTACAACGGTGCAATGAAGCTCGGTTATAAACATTGCTCGACTGGGCGCATGGCCATCAACAGCCGTGCCCGTGCAGGACGCGCGCAATGCATGCAGCTAGGCTTCTGCTTTCAAGGCTGCAAAATGGGGGCGAAGTGGTCAACGCTCTACACTGAGATTCCAGCCGCCGAAGCGACCGGCAAGCTTGAATTGCGAACGCAAGCCCATGCGGTTCGTATCGAACATGATGCCAAAGGACGTGCCAGCGCCGTTGTATACGCTGATGCTAAGGGTCAATTGCACCGGCAGAAAGGCCGCGTCATCGCGATAGCGGGCAATGCAATTGAAACACCTAGATTGCTCTTAAACTCCTCCAGCACATTGTTTCCGCACGGACTGGCCAACGGATCAGGCATGGTCGGCAAGCATTACATGCGGCACACCACCGGCTCCGTTTTCGCCGAGTTCAGCGATCCTGTGCACTTCTACCGAGGCACGATCATGGCGGGCCTGATCAGTGACGAAGTGCATTTCAATCCTGATCGCGGCTTTGTCGGCGGCTACGAAATGGAAACCGTCTCTCTTGGGCCATCGTTCATGGCGGCATTTTTCAATCCTGGTGCCTGGGGCAGAAATTTTACCAGTGTCATGGACAATTACACTCATCTTGCCGCCATGTGGCTGGTGGGCGAAGACATGCCTCGTGAGAGCAATCGCATTACATTAAGCAATAGCACCAAGGATCGTTTCGGGATACCAGTGGCCAACGTTCACTACGACGACCATCCCAATGACATTGCCATGCGTGAACACGCCTTCAAACAAGGCAGCGCGGTATACGAAGCAGTTGGCGCACTCAAGACGCACCGGGTTCCGCCTTACCCTTCTACCCATAACATGGGCACGTGTCGCATGAGTCTCAAAGAGGCGGATGGTGTCTGCAATAAACACGGACAGTGCCATGAGGTGCCAAACCTGTTCATCTCGGACGGGAGCCAGTTCACAACCAGTGCCGCGGAGAACCCGACCCTGACAATCGTAAGCCTGGCCATTCGACAAGCCGACTATATAGCCGAAGCCCTCAAGGCCAAAGCGGCATGACGGCGCAAAAAACAAGCGGCATGGAAGTCCTCGAGTTGAGGGCTTTCACCGACAATTACATTTGGCTGCTGCTCAACCCAGATGAGAAACACTGCGCAGTCGTCGATCCTGGGGATGCTCAACCTGTCATCGACTGGCTGAACGAGCACCCGCAGTGGATGCTTGGCGATGTGTTGATCACCCATCATCATCATGACCATGTCGGCGGTATTGATGAGCTCAGGCAACAGTACAACGTCAACGTGATCGGGCCGGCACAGTCGTCAATTCCAGGTCTGGACCTGGTCGTGGGCGACAATGATGAAATCAAGGTGCTCGGACGTACTGTGCGGGTCATTGCCGTACCAGGACACACCTTGGATCATGTCGCCTTTTTCCTGCCGGATGAACTACTCCTGTTCAGTGGCGATACACTATTCGCTGCAGGATGTGGCCGACTATTTGAGGGAACCGCCGGGCAGATGCTTGACTCACTGGAGCGTCTGGCGGCATTGCCCGATGCCACGCGCGTCTATTGCGCGCATGAATATACCTTGGGGAACCTGCACTTCGCTCAAGCTGTAGAGCCCAATAATAAGGAGATAGCCGAACGCTTATTGGAGGTAGAGGCGGCACGGGCTCGCGGAGAATGCACCCTTCCCTCGGCGATTGGCTTGGAAAAGGCCACCAATCCGTTTCTACGAACGTCTATCCCTGATGTTCGTACGGCGTCACAAAACTATGCTCAGGCGAGAATTGAAACGCCCGCCGCGTGTTTGCAATCGTTGCGTGATTGGAAAAACCGTGTTTAGTCCGTCAACTGGCCTGTCTCTCGGCCAATTACTACCATCCTCACTCATTGTTTACGAATGGGCAGTGGTGCTCTGAGCGGTAGTGTCAAAAATAAAAACAATCGATGAGATCTACGATGAACAAGATTCTGGCAGCAGCCTTTTTACTCGTAATATCCAGTGCCCACGCGGCTCAAGAGCCAGAGGCAGTCTTCAATCGGTCGTGCGTCATGTGTCATAACGGTCAATTGCCTATGGCTCCCAAAAAGGGAGACCACGCCGCTTGGAAACCTCGTCTGGACAAGGGCTCGGACGTGCTTCTAAAAAACGTCACCGAAGGTTTGAACGTTATGCCACCTCGTGGGCTGTGCATGGATTGCAGTCCGGAGGATTTGGCAGCTGTCATTGCCTGGATTTCGAAGTAAACTCGTTGGCACAGGCCACGGCCCCCTCTGACTGGAACGCTAAGTGTAGTATTGGCCTATTACCTCTCTTTCCCTAAAGAGGGAAATAATCTAGCTTTTACTGGGTAGGGCCTCAAAATGTGCGAACTGTATATTAAAGCCGATCCAATTCTGTATGAGTCTCGATCACGCTCGTTGCGCATACATGGCGTTATCACGACTCTGCGGCTGGAAAATCAGTTTTGGGACATCCTCACCGAAATGGCCGCTGGGGAAGGACTAACCACCAACCAGTTGATCACCAGACTCTATGAGGAGATCACAAAAGCTCGGGATGAGGTGGTGAACTTCTCCTCATTCCTACGGGTTTGTTGCACTCGATACCTGGCTCAACAGCGCAGTGCCGCACCTCTTAAGCTGGTAAACCGCAGCGCCTGATTTTAAGCGATCGATACAGGAGCTGCGGTCTATCTGTTGGTGCCGGCGCCAAATTGACCCAGTTGCCGACATGTCATTGACCCAGTCTGTTCTTCGCGAACCATTGCCTTTGCTGGATTTGTGCTGATTTGGAGGTGGGTGAGTCTTGCATCAGCACATGGGTCAATTCGGCATTGGCGTCAACACCGTATGACCATCGCAGCCGAATTCACGGGTAATCTCTTCTTGATCGTCGGGTAACCACCGAAAAAATGCTTCGTCTGACAAAATCGCCATGATCACCGATAGCGCATCGCTTTCATTCGCTAGCACGCGTTGAAGCGTAATAGTTGTGTCTTTGAGTATGTAAGCGAACTACTTCTGAGACAAGTTTATGGGATTACTGGGTATCTCCGTCGACAGCGCTTGGTGCCATCAGGCCTTTGCCAAAGATCGGAATTTTCACTTCAGCCTGCTGGCCGATTTCGAGCCCAATGGGGCTGTGGCGCGACAGTATGGAGCATACGATTCCCACCTGGGGGTTTGTAAGCGGGCGCTGTTCGTGATCGACAAGGAGGGGGTGATCGCCTGGAGCTACGTCTCACCGATGGCAATCAATCCTGGGGCAGACGGCATTTTGGATGCGTTGGATGCTCTGGCGAATTCGCCACAAGGCACGCAAACCAAAAATTAACAGGTGATCACATGGCCACTCTCAAAGTCCCGGTAAGTGACAACGACCATCGCCAGGGCAGTGCGCATGCCAAGGTCACCCTGGTGGAATTTGGCGACTATGAATGTCCTTACTGCGGTTTAGCGTATTGGGTCGTCAAAAAGCTACAGCAGCATTTTCTCGAGGATCTACAGTTCGTGTTCCGTAACTTCCCATTGACCACCGCTCACCCGCATGCGCTGGGTGCAGCTGTCACCGCGGAGTATGCCGGGAGTCGGGGATTTTTCTGGGAGGCTCACGACGAATTGTATGAACATCAGGATCGATTGGGCCTGCCGCTATTTCGGGCCATCGTTCAAAAACACGGCCTCTCCAGCGAAGAACTCGTTCTTTCCATGCAGGACGATATTTACCTACCCAAAATACAATCCGACTTTAATGGCGGCGAACGAAGCGGCGTGAACGGCACCCCAGCGTTTTACATTGACGGGCTTCGCTATGACGGGGTTCCAGAGCTCGCCGAGATGAGTCGGATGATTGAGCGTTCGTTGGTGCGCGGACGAAATCGCTAGAGAGCGACATCGGTTTGGCATCACCCACACCGTAGCCGAGGGCTCTGCAGTCATGGGTGGATCAGCTATCCGCCAGGTGGCAAAAACTTAATCAAAGAAGGCCAGGGTGCGAACTTCGATACTCTCGCGCGGTGGGGCACCCGGCGGCGTATTTGGGGCCTGGAAGGCGGTATGGGGCGTGAAGCGGGCTCGGCCGTCGTGACGCGAGTCATACCCCTTGATCAGCAAGACTTCGTCACGGAGCATGTCCGGAAAATAGTACCAGCGCTGGTGCGGATTGTAGGCCAGGTGGTAGATCTCACCGATACGATCCGGATAGACCAGGTCGGTGGCCAGCAGGTCATTGGGGTCGAGCGTCGAGGCGTCCAGCACGGCCAGCGGCGAGCGCTTAACGGGCCCGCTCATCGGGCGCCAGAGGTTGATCTGGGCCACCGGCACCGCTGCCAGTGTGGCGGCCTGATCCATGCCCAGCGCGTCGCGGATACGTTCAGGCCCCGAGCGCTCTGTGTAGTCATTATGCACACGGCTGGCTGGGCCGCGAACATCCCGCCCCTCGGCGTCGCTGCGCCTGGTGTGGTCGAAGATGATGACCCGGCTCGCGCCCGTCAACTCCTTGATCAAGGCCTTGACCTCTTCATAGTAGACGTTTTCCACTGAGGTATCGTCGTAGAGGTCGTCGACCACCGTATCCCGCCGATGGAATTCGAACCCCTGCTTGTCCAGAGAAAGGATGTCTGCCAACGGACGACCGTTGTGTATCGTGACCTCGCGCTCCTCCTGCTCGGCAAAGTAATGCGGTTCACTGTCGCCGGTCAGGGCCTCGGTATGCACATAGGGCTTCGCATCGTGCTTGACCAGGTAGGTGAGTGTCGTGATCACGCTGGCGGGCATATCGGTTGTGCATTTCAAGTAACACCTCCAGGTCTGCTGACCGCATCCGGCGTGGTGTCACCGTGGCGGCGCTGTAGCTTGCATGTAGACTCTCTATCGTATGCCTTCGAACGGACACTTTCAAATGCTCCCCGAGGTGCATGGTCCCCGACCGGTAGAAAAGGACATCTCTCAACTCGGCACCGACGACCAGCTTGACCAGGACTGGCGCGTCGGACTCCAGGCCCGCGCCCAGGGCGACTACTAGGCGCACGACGAGTAGCACATGGAATCCATACCCCGTAGTTTGCAGCAGGAGCACTCGTTGCTTTGGTTGTCTCGGATCCCGCTGCTGACAGCGTCTCAAGCCGTGATCCTGAGACGCTGCGTAATGGCACAAAGTAATCTGGCGTGGTGAGCGCTGACACTCTCTACTTCCCCGGTTCAAGAACTGCCCGCCCGCGAGTTTGCGGCGGGCGGGCATTCCAGGTGACGAGGGGTGTCCCTTGCCTGCGACAGACAAGATGACGCGCAGTATCAACCCGAGCGAACCTCGATCCGCCTGCCACGCGCGCGCTCTTCCTTGGGCAGTTCGACACGCAACACGCCGTTGCTGCATCTAGCTCTCGCCTGCTCGGCATTGACCGGAGCGGGAGGCTGAAAGGTGCGCCGGAAACTGCCGAAGGTGTACTGCCGGACGCGATAACGCCACATTACCCTGCTCCTGCTCGATGTGCTTTTCATCGCTAATGATCAGGGCTCCTCCCCGCACTTCCATATTCAGATCCTCCTTCACCATTTCCGGCATATCAAGGCGAACGACGATCTGGTCGCCATCCTCGTAACGATCGCTGGCCAGCAATCCCCAGTTCGACGCAAGTGCGAGTGACTAGGAAGGAACCTCCGACGAGCTCCTGCTCCGGTTGACGGGCGTGAAGCGCGTCAGCGCCTCGCTGGTAATATCACGAAGCTGACGCCAGCCCTCGGGCAGCGAATACAAAGTTTCCACCGGTCCATGTTTGAGTTTAGCTAGTTTGTCCATGGGGTCGACCTCCGCACACTCAAGGCCCTACTCGCTCTTCGCGACGATCTTACGAGGCTGGGCATGCGCGCGCAAGCTCAGCACGCCGTCCCGTAGCTCAGCGCCGATCCGGGTCGTATCCAGCTCAGAGCTCAAGGTAAATTCTCGCCTGAATCGCGACAGCTGGATCTCGGCGTAAACGACCTCCAGTTGTTGGGACATCTGCGGCATGATCTCCCCTTCCAGCAAAAGCGTGTCACCTTCCACATTGACCACGAGATGCACCTTGGGCACGCCCGGAAGGTCCGCAAACAATTAAATTTCGTTGTCGTCTTCGAATGCATCGACACGCGGCAGCAGTATTTGGGGTTCAGTCTCACTGCGCACGACTGCTTGCTTTTCGTTCATGGTGATTCCTCCTTCAAACCGATGCTGTTACTGAATGGCTATACGCCTGGGCTGCACCACCTCACGACGAGGTAGCGAGATGCACAGAACACCGTCGCAACAGTGAGCTTCGACCTTGTTGGTATCAACCTCATCGTTGAGGCTCACAGTACGCTTGAAGCGTCCGGAAAAACGCTCGTTGGCATACACGGAGCAAGTGCCCTCATCTGCGATGCGCACCGGCCGGCGTTCGCCAGAAATCGATAGCAACCCTCGGTGATCTGCAGATCGAGATCGTTCGGATCGACGCCGGGAACGAAGGCGAAGATCACCATTGTCAAGTTCGAGAGACTGCAGCGCGAACTGCAACAAGTTCTGCGACCGGGTCTCGGGCGCCCGGGCAGCATTCACGCCTTGGCCAGTGGCGCTTTTCCTGCCATTAACGTAGGAAGCACACCGTCCAGCATTGGGCGCTCTGTGTCTTCTGTTCGAGATCATGTCAGTCAGCTGAAAGGAGGATTGTCATGTACGAGTCCCTTCTTAATCTGTCGAGCGAGCTCGATCAGGCTTGAAGATGCGGTCAAACTGTAGGACTTGCCTGACAACCCTCCGAGCGTCGTGGGGTGAGTTTTTTAACCCTGCTTGCCCGCGATGGCCTCGGCGGCCCGTTCAGTGGCACTGATCGCTTCGATTGCCAGCGGCCGGCCGTCGTTATCGATCGCACCACGGAAATTCACTGCGGCCACCTGACGGAGCACGTCCTGCAGGAACTCTTCCTCGCGACTCCAAATTAGGGTCTTGGCATTGACAAGAATAGCGGCCCCCTTCATTTTCGTCAGAAAGGTATTCGCTGGTTTCTGCTTAACAGAGTATTTTTACTGTGCGGGGTACAATCAGCACCAGCGCGGCTTTCTGGACTCGTTAACGCTCAATTGCTCTGCATATCAATTATCTCGATGAAGTTTTTGATTAAGGGGGACTGCTGACTTTTTCGCCAGACGAAATAGATATCGCTCGAGTCCAGACCAGGCACATAATCGGCCTGAAATGTATCCGCTCGGCTAGCGTAACGGTCGACATAACTTTCCGGCACACAAGCGAATCCTAGCCCTTCTGCTATACATGCAAAAATACTCGGATACGACTCGATTTCCAGAATCGCCCGAGGATGGATGCCGTTGCTTTCAAGCCAGTTGTCAACCTGGAGTCTGTAGTGACAGGTGCGACCAAATACATACAGCTCAAGTCCAGCCAGGTTTTCGAGGGTGGGCGAGGAGAAAGCCTTCGGTACCACTCTCAGCAAGCGCTCACGAAAGGCTAAGTGGCTTTCAAGCAACGGATGCTCGATTGGGCCATCAGTGAGGATCAGATCAAGCTCGCCATCGATTAATAGTCGCTCCAAGCGTAACGAGTGCTCCGGGCGGATGTGGAGCTCTACTCCTGGCGCCTCAAGACGATACCGTACGAGACGCTGGGGTAGATGATTAGCCAGCGCTACATCCAGCGCCCCGACTCGAAGCACGCCATTAATGGAATCGGTCGAAAACAGCGAGCGTGTTTCAGCTGCGAGATCGACGAGCAATTTTGCGTTGCGGTAAACCAGCCTACCTTCGGGTGTAACCAGCAACCGGTTTTTTTCTCGGTTGAACAGGACGACACCCAGCTGGTTTTCAAGCTCTCGCAGCCGTGTTGTGATGTTCGAGGGTACGCAATGCAGCTGTACCGCGGCGGCGGCTATTGTGCCGCACTCTACGACGGCGCAAAAAAAACCGAGCTGTGAAAGCTTCAAGACATTTTCCTTTTGTGATGGCACTAGTCACTTTTTGTCACTTTTAGTGAGCCCAGTGTAAGCGCAACATAGGTCTCGCAAAGGCATCCAATGACCTTAATCTTCTGGCCTCAAGGGCTCGCGATAGATAGGGCGTGGACGCACGGCTTTCGTCTCTGTTAGAGAAAGCCTTCTAAGAGATGTCGGCCTTGCGGGCCGATGCAGCAGCGGAGAAACTAATGCGCATCCTACATACCATGCTACGCGTAGTAGATTTGGATAAAACCATTCACTTCTACACCAAAGTGCTCGGCATGAGCCTTTTGAGAAGGAAAGACTATCCGGAGGGGAAATTCACCCTTGCTTTCCTCGGGTATGGCCCAGAGACAGAATCTGCCGTCTTGGAACTGACGCTAAATTGGGGACAGGATAGATATGAACTTGGCGATGCTTATGGGCATGTCGCTATCGAGGTTGAGGATGCAGAGGCGGTGTGCAACCGCGCAGCAATCCTGGGATATCGCGTTCCTCGGTCAGCAGGTGTCATGAAACATGGACGCACGATAATCGCTTTCATTGAAGATCCCAACGGTTACAAAGTCGAGCTGATTCAAAAAGGCACACAATTCGACTAAGGATTCTCCGAACAAGTTACCCACCAGCCGCAAATGGACGGCTTGGAGATGCCGAAAACCCCGATTTTCAGCCGCTGATTATTGGAAAACCAAGGCATAGCCTTGGTTTTCTGCCCCCACGGGCGCACCTCTCCCGCAGCAGGCAATAATTGCCGGCGCACCAGCCACAGATTCGACAGCGCGAACAGTGTGGTCAATTGCGCCGTATTCTTGGCCAGGCCACGGAAGCGGGTCTTCACATAACCGAACTGACGCTTGATCACCCGAAACGGATGTTCGACCTTCGCACGTACCTGGGCTTTGGCCTTCTCGATCTTGCGCCTGGCCTTGTACAGCGCACTGCGTTTGCTCAAATGCTTGTAGGTGCTGCGTCGCGCAGCGATCTGCCAGATCACTTGCCGACCGTCGTGCTCAGGCCGTTTCTCTCCTAAGTCAGACTCTTCAATACTGAATCACTTAAAGTTTTGTGGCGCACGCGGAGCGCTTGTTTCAGGTCGACTCCGGCTCGGATTGATCGGCAGCAATCGGCACAGAGTGTTTAAAGACGCTAAATCCCGTTTCGATTTCCAAGGCCAGTAGCTGTCCGGCTTCGTAGCCTGATCAGGGTACGATGTCCCTTCCTGGTGAGCTAAACCGCCCCAGCAACACGCCAGATCATTCGTAGCGGCCAGGATGTGCTCAACGCATGGGCTCTTGGCGCAGGCGGCACATTGATAGCTCGCGCCATGGTCTACGAACTCGGCGCAATGGGCGAGTCAGGTGTCAGTAAGGCGTTGCAGATCCTGCACAAGGAGCTGGATGTGTCGATGGCGCATGCGGTCACACCGATATCAGAAACGTCGATCGAACAATTCTGGTCCCTGGCACTTTTTGAACGGCACTGCGAAGAGAAGACTATGAAAATTGACTTTTAAATCTATCAGGCCTGGCTGCCCTCGTGGTTTTTTCACACGTAACCGTGGCTTGCGCATCAGAAAAGTACGCGTCCGAGATTGAGATCTTTACCTTCGGCAGAGGCTTGCGGACTCGGAATTCACGTACCAGCTTGCAAAAAAGGCGTTTCACCAGTCGATGATCCGGCAGTTTGGAAGGATCAACTTTTTCAATAGAATCGGTTGGTAGCGGCCGGCTGTGAAGTGCCATTTTCGATTCAAGCGGAGTACGCGTACCAACCTTGCGATCGTAACGAGAACAAGGTCGGTCTTGTGCGATCAGTCGACTGACTGTGGCACGCGCCTGAGCGCCTCAGCCATGAAGGGAGCTGTCTGGCTTGTTGGCGCGACCGCTACCTGCCGAGGCGTGCCGACCGCCACGATCCGGCCGCCCGCCTCTCCCGCGCCGGGCCCGACGTCGACTACCCAGTCGGCCTGGGTCACCGCGCGCATGTCGTGCTCGATCATCACTACGGTATTGCCAGCATCGACCAGGCGCTGCAATTGTACTAGCAAGCGGTCGACATCCGACGCGTGCAGGCCGGTAGTCGGCTCGTCGAGCACATACAGGCTGCGACCTCGCTGGCTTCGCTGAAGCTCCGTGGCGAGCTTGATGCGTTGCGCTTCGCCCCCCGACAACTCCGTGGCGGGCTGCCCAAGGCGCAGATAACCCAGCCCGATGTCCCGCAGTAGCTGCAACGGCCGCGCGATGGCGTCCTGGCTCGCAAAGAAGTCCTGGGCTTCTTCCACCGTCATGTTCAGCACATCGGCGATGTTGCTCCCATTCCAGCGCACGGCGAGCGTAGCCTCGTTATAGCGCGCGCCATGGCACGTGGGACAGGGTGCGTAGACGCTGGGCATGAACAGCAGCTCAACGCTGACGAAACCCTCGCCTTCGCACGTCTCGCAGCGCCCCTTCGACACGTTGAAGGAAAACCGACCGGCGTCGAAGCGACGACGGCGCGCGTCCGGCGTCGCGGCAAACAGTTTTCGCACGTGATCGAACAGACCGGTGTAGGTGGCCAGGTTGGAACGTGGCGTGCGGCCAATCGGCTTCTGGTCGACCTGGACCAGGCGCTGGATCACCTCCACATCGCCTGCAAGGTGGCCACCGGTGACTTCGATCATCGCCGGCCCTTCGCTGCTGGCGTTTTCGGCCGCATCGTCCTCGGGCTCGTGCCCCAGGTGCAACAACAACAGTTCCGGCAAGGCCTGAGCGGCCAGGCTGGATTTGCCCGAACCCGAGATGCCGGTCACCGCCGTCAGCACGCCGAGCGGGATGTTGGCATCCACGCCATGCAGGTTGTGCCGCCGAATACCTCGCAACTCCAGCCAGCCGGCGGGTTCGCGCCCACGGCTAGCCGGCGCGGGGATTTCATCGAACAGATAACGTGCGGTGCGCGACTCGGCAATCTCACGCAGCCCTTGCGGCACACCGCTGTAAAGCACATGGCCGCCCCGCTCTCCCGCATCCGGCCCCACATCCACCAGCCATTGCGCGCGGCGCATCAAGTCGAGGTCGTGTTCCACCACGAACACCGAATTGCCGGCATCGCGCAGCTTGTCCAGAGCGTCGTACAGCGACTGGCTGTCTGAGGGGTGCAGGCCTGCTGAGGGTTCGTCGAGCACATACACCACGCCAAACAGCATGGAGCTCAGTTGCGTGGCCAAGCGCAAGCGTTGCAGCTCGCCAGCCGACAGCGTCGGGGTGGCCCGATCCAGGGTGAGGTAACCCAGGCCCAATCCGCGCAGCTGGCGCAGTCGCGCCATCACACCCCCGACCAGGCGCTGCGCGGCAAGGCGCTTCTCCTCCGAGAGCGCCGAGGTCCGGCGCACGTCAGGCGATTCGGCATGCACCGCACGACCGCGCGCGGCGCGTTCGGATCGATCACGACGGGTCGCGGCCAGGTCGGTGCCCTCCCCGGCTGCGTGCGCGCGAAAATCGCCCTGGGCGATGGGCTCGAGCAGTGCAGCCAGGCGGTCCAGCGGCATTTGCATAAACTCGCCGATGTCCACCCCGGCAAAGGTGACCGACAGCGCCTCGGCCTTGAGCCGCTTGCCGTGGCAGGTCGGACATGGCTTGCCTTCCATGTAGCGCGACACGCGCTTTCTCATCAATGCGCTCTGGGTATTGGCAAAGGTGTGCAGCACATAGCGTCGCGCGCCGGTGAAGGTCCCCATGTAGCTGGGATCGAGCTTGCGCTTGAGTGCGTCACGGGTTTGGGCAGGTGTGAAGCCCGCGTAGACGGGTACCGTGGGCGTCTCCTCGGTGAACAGGATCCAGTCACGGTCTTTCCTGGACAGGTCCTTCCAGGGGCGGTCGACGTCGTAGCCCATGGTGACCAGGATGTCGCGCAGGTTCTGACCATGCCAGGCCGGTGGCCAGGCGGCGATGGCCCGATCACGTATGCTAAGCGACGGGTCGGGTACCATGCTCGCCTCCGTCACCTCGTACACGTGGCCCAGGCCATGACACGCCGGACATGCCCCTTGCGGCGTGTTTGGCGAAAAGTCCTCTGCGTACAACATCGGTTGATGGGCGGGATAGGCGCCGGCACGCGAGTACATCATGCGTATGAAACTGGACAGCGTGGTCACACTGCCTACGGAAGAGCGCGCATTGCTCGCCCCACGCTGTTGCTGCAATGCGACCGCTGGCGGCAGGCCGTCGATCGCATCGACATCCGGAACGCCCGCCTGGTCGATCAATCGCCGCGCATAGGGGGCAACCGACTCGAAGTAGCGCCGCTGCGCCTCGGCATAGATCGTGCCGAAGGCAAGCGAGGACTTGCCGGAACCCGACACACCGGAAAACACCACGAGCGCATTGCGTGGAATGGCGACATCGACGTCCTTGAGATTGTTTTCCCGCGCGCCGCGCACTTCCACCAGGCCGCTGGCCGCAGTGTTGCAGGAGGATTCACCGAATGAAGGGTTTGGCATGGGTTCCCGTCCCGCTGTTCGTGATGGCAACGTGCTGATGATCCGGGTAGGCCGAACGCTCATGTTGACCGGAGTTTAGTGTTGCAAGTTCGGCGCCCGCGTTGAATCCCCTGCCCTGCCCCGGGAACCTTTCGCCTGTCGCTGTCAATCCAGCGACCGAACATTCGCTGTAGATGTGCCAGGCGCTGGTGGATTCGTTGCTGGAAGATGTAGAAAACCGGAGTCAGGCTCGCGCTTTGATGGGTTTCGGTGCTGCGTCCGGCTCCATATCCCAACACAGGGCATCGGGCAATTCGGCTTGCACAGTGGTGTGGATACGGGCTTAAGCAGGCTCGCCAGCCCCCCCTCCACGGCTTTATCCCAGTTGGCATCGCTACACGTCCAAACTCAGCCGCGCCTCTGACGCTGCAAAGTGGCGGCAGGAGTGTTGGTTGGAGCGCCTTACTGGACTTGCTTAGCCGGGTAGCTTGGCCGCGAGGACGTCAACCTTCTCGATTGACGGCGGTGTGGCAAACAGCTCGGCAGCCTTGGCCATAAGCGCCGCTGCGACCTTGCCTGAAAGATGAGCCTGCCGGCCTGCTTCATCCGGGAAGGCGTCAAAGATGCCAAAGGTGGACGGCCCCAAGCGGATGGCGAACCAAGCCGTAGTGGCTGGTTCTTCCTCCACTATTGGAAGGCCACCCAAGAGAAAGCTCTCTACCTCTTTCTCTTTCCCGGGCTTTGCTTCCAGACGAACGAACAACGCTACGTTGACCATGACGTGCCTCCTGTTGTTAGGACTACATCATCATGCCCCATGCTTTCCAGTAAGCGCAACGCAATATTCGCCGATATGCCGCCCAGCTCCAGCGTGGCGGGGATGAAGGGTAGCGTCGAGTCAGGTGCCAAACCATCGGGTAAAACAGTTGCCTAAATTGGCAGCAAAATAAGCGCCCGAAGTGTTGCTGGCACTGGAGGATACCGAAAATTCGTTCAGCGACTACGGCAAGCGTCACCAGCGACTATAGTCATCGATGAGCCAGAGCGAATCCTGCGGTTCTGCTACACACTTGGCCCTCAATCCAATACCGCGAAAGCACGGCGGATCTCCTCCTGCTTCTTGAGGCGGAACGTGAACGTCTCGCAGCCGAAGACAATCAGGCTCAGGCTCAGGCTGAGATCGAGGTGAATCGCGGCATCGTCGCCATTTATAAACCACTTTGCGGTGGATGGAATTATCCCGCCGGGCAAGTCGTATCCCGCTGAGCAGACCCCAACCGCCCATCTATTAGGGCTCAAGCAATGCACACTTCAGAATTGGATGATGCAAAAGAAACGAATGGCGACCTGGTTCAAGGGCCGCTGCCGGCCGGCACTGTCGCGCCCGACTTCACTCTGTACGCAACCCCTGATCAACAGTTGTCGCTGCGCGAGCTAAAGGGAAACCCCCGTGATACTGGCGTTTTATCCCGCTGACTGGACTTCGGTGTGCGGTGACCAACTGAATTTGTACAACCAGTTGCTACCCACATTCAGAGAATACGGTGCGGCGCTACTGGGTATCTCAGTTGACAGCGCCTGGTGTCATCAGGCCTTTGCCAAAGATCGGAATTTTCACTTCAGCCTGCTGACCGATTTCGAGCCCAAAGGGGCTGTGGCACGACAGTATGGGGCGTACGAGTCCCACCTGGGGGCTTGTAAGCGGGCGCTGTTCGTGATTGACAAGGAGGGAGTGGTCGCCTGGAGCTACGTCTCCCCGATGGCAATCAATCCCGGGGCGGACGGCATTCTGGATGCTCTGGCGAATTCATCACAAAGCACGCCAACCTAACATTAATAGGTGATCACATGGCCAATCTCAAAGTCCCGGTAAGTGCAACCGACCATCGCCAGGGAAGTGCGCAAGCCAAGGTCACACTGGTGGATTTTGGTGACTATCAATGTCCCTATTGCGGTGAAGCGTATTGAGTGGTCAAAAAGCTACAACAGCATTTTCGCGATGATTTGCAGTTCGTGTTCCGTAACTTTCCACTGACCACCGCTCACCCGCATGCGCTGGGTGCAGCTGTCACTGCTGAGTATTGGCGTGATGTACGATGCGTTCCATGTTGCTCTGCTATGTTCAAACGAACGGCGCAGCTTTCGCGCTCCAGGACGGCAGCTCGTCAGGAATATTTCTCTTCCGCTGAAGTGTCGCCGTGGGCGTGTCTGATCCTGCGCACGATCCACCAAATCGTCAGCATCACCCCAGGCAGCAGAACCGCCGTCACCTGCGCCACATTGTCGTGAACGATCGGAATGCCCTTGAGCAAATAGCCGAGAAGACTCACGACGTAATAAGAAATTGCCGCGACCGACAGACCTTCGACGGTTTGCTGAAGGCGCAATTGCATCTTGGCCCGGTTGTTCATCGACGCCAGCAGATCGCGGTTCTGGTGTTTAAGTTCGACGTCGACCCAGGAACGCAGCAATGCTATGGCCCGGGTCAACTTGTCGGAGAGCTTGGCTTGGCGCTCCTTTACGGATTGACATGTCCGCATGGCTGGAGCGATGCGACGCTGCAGGTACTCCGCCCAGGTGCAGTACCCGGATACGGCCTCTTCCGAAAGCGCTGCCAGCCTTTCCTCGACGATCTCGTAGTAGGCGCGGCTAGCCCCGATTCGATAGAAATTCGCCGCAACGCCAGCTTCCAACTCGGCAGCCAGGCCGGGTAATTCGGACAGCAGCACGTCGCTGTCGCGCCGCTCCACCAAGCTCGTACACATCTCGTCGGTGATCGCGGCGAGCCGCGACTCTATACGTCGCAGTTGCGACGTCATCGATCGTGTCAACGGCAGAGACAGCAACGCCAGGGTACGGTAAGTCTCGATCTCCAGCAGACGCTGAACCAGCGCACCCGCCCGCGCCGGGGTCAAATCGCGGGTGAGGATGAGGATCTGCGTCAAGCCGTCCTCATCCTATCGGAAATCGGTCAGGATGACGGCAGAACCATTCTCCACAATTGAGTAGCACATGCTGGCAGGATCAAAATGATTGGCCTCCTTCTCCGTTTCCGGCGTCCATGGAAAAAGTCTCAAATGGATGCCAGAGACGACCGGGCCTGGAGCAATCCATGCTTGAACGGGTTTTCGCCGCACGGCTCTCCGTCTCGGAATCCAGCGAAGCACACCAGAGATACGTCGAGAACTCGGCGTGCTTTTCGCAGTGCAGGTCCCCCTCATCCCATGTCAAGTCGTGAAGCAGCGTAGCGTGGTCGGGCTCGGCAACGCCGAAACGATGAAATAACGTGCTGATCGCCATCTGATCCTTGGCCACGTCGCCTTCGGTCATGAAAGCGAGCTGCAATATGCTCCGGGGGGCCTGAAGCAACAGATGCGGGCGCGCGTGCACTTCGTCAACGGCTGCAGCAAGATCGACATAGGCCGGCATGCCGTACACGATGGCAGTCGGGGCGGGTGGTATGGTCGTCGTATTGATGTTGGCCGGCTCTTTCATAACGACCTCATTTCTCATTAGATGAAAGACGCGTTTCAAGGCAAATGCCCGCAGCCATGCGTTTCGCACATGGCTGCGGGCCGACCTTCATGAGCAGGCACCGCCTGCACGGTCTGTCTAATAGGCTCGCCGTACAGAGGCTTGTGCTGGCCCTGTCAGAACGCCCTCAGCTGCCTTGCTTTCAGACGAAGGTGTACGAGCAGACCTTGTTGCCCGCCGGATCACGCAGGTAGGCCGCATAGGCACCCAGCAGGTGACCACGTGCGCCAGGCTGGCCCTCGTCGGTGCCGCCTGCGGCAAGGCCGGCGGCGTGGAAAGCATCCACTTCAGCGGGAGTGGCGGCCGCAAAGCCGATCGTCACGCCGTTGCTGCAAGGCGCTTCACCATTGCCCGGGCGGGCGATGATGAAAGCCGGCTTTTCGCGACCGAAAAGCACCCATCCGTTGCCGAAAGGACCGAGGTTCTTGATGCCGAGAGCCCCCAGAGCGGCGTCGTAGAACGCTGCCGACTTCTGAACGTCGGCGGCGCCGATAAAGACATGCGAGAAGATGCCGTCGCCGGAAATGACAGGATTGGACATGGTTAATTTCCTTGGTGGTTGGTGTTGAATGGACAGTGAGTGATCAGTAGTGGATCACTGTGCGAATCGACTTGCCTTCATGCATCAGGTCGAAGGCCTTGTTGATGTCGTCGAGGCCCATGGTGTGGGTGACGAACGGGGCGAGATCGATCTCGCCTTTCATTGCGTCTTCCACCATGCCGGGAAGCTGAGTGCGGCCCTTGACCCCACCGAAAGCCGAACCCTTCCAGGTGCGACCGGTGACCAACTGGAACGGGCGCGTCGAAATTTCCTTGCCTGCACCAGCCACGCCGATGACGATCGACTGGCCCCAGCCACGATGTGCTGCTTCCAGTGCCGAGCGCATCACGTTGACGTTGCCAATGCACTCGAAGGTGTGATCGACACCCCAACCGGTCATCTCGATGAGAACCTCGTGAATCGGCTTGTCGAAGTCCTTCGGGTTGAGACATTCGGTCGCGCCGAAGGTACGAGCCAGCTCGAACTTCGCTGGATTGGATCGATGGCAATGATGCGACCTGCCTTGGCTTGGCGCGCACCCTGAATCGCTGCGAGCCCGATGCCGCCGAGACCGAAGATGGCCACCGAGTCACCTGGCTGCACCTTGGCCGTGTTGTGAACGGCGCCGATGCCCGTGGTCACACCGCAACCCAGTAGGCAGACGTGCTCGGGATTGGCGTCGGGGTTGATCTTGGCCAGCGATACCTCAGCCACTACCGTGTATTCGCTGAAGGTCGAGCAGCCCATGTAGTGGTAAAGCGGCTGGCCGTTGTACGAGAAGCGGGTCGTACCATCGGGCATTAGCCCCTTGCCCTGGGTTGCGCGAACAGCGACACACAGGTTGGTCTTGTCGGACTTGCAGAACAGGCATTCGCCGCATTCGGCGGTGTAAAGAGGAATGACGTGATCGCCAGGCTTCACGCTGGTCACACCTTCACCCACCTCCACGACGATACCCGCCCCCTCGTGACCCAGCACGACCGGGAATAGACCTTCGGGGTCATCGCCCGACAGGGTGAAGGCGTCGGTATGGCAAACGCCAGTATTTGTGATCCTTACGAGCACTTCGCCTTTGCGAGGCGGATCAACGTCGATCTCGACGATTTCCAGCGGCCTTCCAGGCTCGAAGGCGACTGCTGCACGGGATTTCATGATGTCGTTTCCTTATCAGGGGGCACAGGAGCGGAGCATTCCGCTGAGTTGTCAGTATAGGAGACGACAAAGCTGCAAAATATGGAATTTTTTCGATTTTATAATTCCATTTGTGGAACAATTAACGATCAACGAAGCTGGACATGAGGTATGGGTAATGACCAAAGATATCGAACTGCTGCGCATATTTCGGGTGGCGGCCGAAAGCAGCAGTTTTCGCGACGCAGCCGTGCGTCTGGGGACTTCCCCTCAAAGCGTCACGCGAGCTATCCAACAACTGGAGAGACACTACTGCGAGGTGCTGTTCCATCGCAGCACGCGACAGGTGCGCATCACCGCCTTTGCCGAAGGCCTGCTGGAACAGGTGCGCCCTGTGCTGGAGCGGTTCGAGGATCTATGGCGAACGCCTGCGGCCGACCAGCAGACTACCCTGTCGGGCACGGTCCGCATCACTGCACCGCACAGCCTGGGTACCAGAGCAGTTTTACCTGCATTGGAGCGCGTTGTCGCACGTCATCCTGGGATCAACCTGGATGTGCGCCTGTCCGATCGCATCAGCAACACGGTTGACGACGGGATCGATGTTGGCATCAGAGTTGGTTTCATGCGCGATAGTCGCTTCGTCGCGCGCAAGGCAGCCGATATGAGGTTGCCAATCGTTGCCGCTCCAAGTCTTATCGAGAAAGTGGGCGCACCTGGCGATATCGATGCGTTGGCCGGCCTACCGATCGCCGCAGCCCTGGATACCAATACCGGCCGCCCCTGGCCTTGGCACTTCAAAGGGGGGCAGCAGTGGATACCCGCAGCTCCCACCCTCATTGCCGACAATGCCGACATGGAAATAGGCGCCGCACTGGCCGGGGTCGCCTGCGCCCAACTAGCGGACTACATGGCGGCCCCCTACATTGCCAGCGGGAAACTCGTGCAAGTGTTGCAAGACGAAGAGCCTCCGGCATGGGGGTTGTACGTCTATCGACCCCAGCGTGGCCCCGTTCCGGGACGGGTTCGAGTGGTATTTGATGAAATGCTGGCCGCCGTTGGGGCGCTGCCAGCTTTGCGCTGACACGCAGCTTGGCGTTACAGGGCCTACGTCGTGGAAAGCGAGGCACTGGGCCTTGGTGGCTCGCCTTTGCGGTTGAATAGTTACTCGGGCTCGGGGAAGCTTTTACGAGCCTGTTGGAGGTGGTAGCAGTCGCTGCCTACCGTCCACGCAACGGATAGGGTTTTCTTGATCATAGATAACTCTGCGTTGGGGATAAAAAAGCAGGCTGGAGGGTCGTTGCTAGACTCGGTGATGCGCCCCAAAACGCTGTCGTGCTTCCTGCTCATCTCAAGTTATATTTTGGCACTAGGAAAGAGCAAGGAATGCTGTCGGGCACAGACTTTGGATACGGAAACTAACTTCGTTACCTACTTAGTGGGTTCAACAATGCCACCGGCCCTAACGGTCAGGAATGAGTGAGCGAGGAGCGAACATGCCAACTGTCCATCATCTTCGGTCAGGTCTATTAGCTGCCATCTTCTTGGCGGCAGGGTGCGAGTACGGCGACCGCAGGAACCACCTCATCGCTGCAGGATATGGTCGAGGCGGTGGAGACACTGCCCGAAATCATCCTTTACCCGGCTAAGGAAATCGTCACCCTTGACCCGGCGAAACCCACCGTCCAGGCCGTGGCGGTCGTCGGCGATCGCATTCTCGAGACGGAATCGCTTGACGAACTCAAGGCCGCGGCTGGCAAGCAGTCCTACACGGTCAACAACCCCTTTGCCGACCAGGTCATCGTGCCAGGCTTCATTGCCCAGCACGATCATCCATTGCTGGCCGCACTGACAATGACCAGCGAGATCATCTCCATCGAAGACTTGGTGCTGCCGAAGGGAACATCGAAAGCAGCCAAAAACCATGAGGAATACCTCGCGCGCCTGAAGGCTGCCAACACTGCGCTGAAGGATCCAGATGCGCCTCTGATCAGTTGGGGCTATACTAATACTTCCATGGTGCGCTGAAGAAGGCCGACCTTTATACAATCAGCAAGACTCGACCGATTATCATCTGGCACCGGTCGGGTCATGAGTTTTACGTGAACTCCGCTGCCGAAAAAAGTATGGTGTAACGAAAGCCTGGCACGACAGGCTGTCCGACAGCGCAAAAAGACAGTCGGACTTTGCCAATGGCCACTGTTGGGAACCGGGCGGATTCGCTGTCCTGCCGCTGATCGGTCCGGTAATCGCCTCCCCGCAACGGTTACGCGCAGGGCTCGAGTTCGTTCAGACCTACTACCACGCCAACGGCGTAACGTTGGGTGCGAGCCCGGCGGGCGGCATTCGTCGAAAAAGTTGCAGGAAGCCCAAAATGCAGTGCTGAGCAGTTCCTCGTCGCCCTTCCGCTTCTATTACATCCTTGACGGCAAATCGATCACCGGCGTTTACCCCGATGAAAAGATCGCCGAGGAAAGCGAGAAGATCCTGACCTGGGGACAGGGTATGACCGCGTATCTTCCCAAGCAAGTGAAGCTGTTCGCGGACGGCGCCATCTTCTCCCAGCTCATGCAGGTGAAGGATGGCTACACCGACGGGCATAAAGGCGAGTGGATGATGGATCCCGATCTGTTTGCCCGTCGTTCCGCGTGTACTGGGACCTCGGGTACCAGATCCATGTGCACGTGAACGGTGACGCCGGCCTCGACATGTTGCTCGACCAGCTTGAGCTCAATATGCGCCGTCACCCTCGCCCCCGACCACCGCACTGTGATCGTTCACTTCGCGGTCTCGACGCCTGAACAAGTTGCGCGTATTAAACGACTGGGTGCCATCGTGAGCGGGAACCCGTACTACCCAGTGGCACTTGCAGACAATTACCGTACCAACGGGCTCGACCCCGCGCGGGCGGATAACCTGGCCCGCATGGGTGATGTCGAGAGGGCCGGCATTTCCTACTCTTTCCACTCCGATATGCCGATGGCCCCCGGCCAGCCGCTTTTCCTGATGTGGACCGGCGTAAATCGCATCACCAACGATGGCAACCTGCGCGGCCCCGAACAACGGGTTAGTCGCCTCGGCGCCCTGAAAGCGGTGACGCTGGATGCTGCGTACTCGCTCCAGCTGGAAAAGGACGTCGGAAGCATCGTGCCCGGCAAACTCGCAAAATTCTGCAACGTAGCCTCTGGCTGGAAAAAGGGCATTGTCGATAAGAACGTTCAAGGCAGTCGACGGCGCATCAGGATTGACGCTCAAACTGCATGTTCCACACCCTCGAGGAACTGAATGCCTGGCTGGGCCAACGCTGTCGTGCGTGCGCTCTGGAGCGAGCTGCTACACCCCTAGTGCAACGGGCTGACGGTGGCGGACGTTTTGGAGCTGGAGCGGGTCGAAATGGATGCCGACCGCCTTTGATGGCTACGTCGAGCACACCGTAAGGGTCTCCAGCACCTGCCTGATCTGCGTGGCACGAAATCGCGATTCGGTGCCGTGTGAGCGAGTCGGCCAATGGGTAAGCAGCCGTCTATATCCCTCCCGGATCAGGGTCATCGCCGATGACACGATGATTGCCAGCCACGAGTGCCTATTTGATTGAGATCAGGTCAGGTTTGACTGGCAGCATTACATCCCACTCATCGAACGCAAACCCAGTGCACTGTGCAATGGCACGCCGTTTGCTGATCTGCCCACTCCGTTGCGGCTTCCCAAGCGGGGCCTGAGACATCACAGCAACGGTGATCAAATTATGACGTAGGTATTGGCTGCTGTGCCCATCGCTGGTCTCGACCCGGTGCTGGTAGCGGTAGAACTGGTGCTTGAGTCGGGACCTTCGGTCCCCCTGTGTGAAGCGCTGAGCGCGGCACGCGCGAAATCGATTGGCGCTTGCGAGGATTGTCTGGCGCCCTGAGTGCCGATCACATCCTAAATGTTCTCGCCCGACTCACCGCCACTGCACCGCCGCTCTCCGTAGAAACCAGCCTACAACTTAAGGTGGCACCCGTTGCCAACACGGTCCGATATTACCAACTCCGTACAACAGATGAGGAGAGCCGCCTGCCGGACTTGGAAATCAGGAATGACGTCCTTTGACAGCCTCATCAACGCTGGGACAGGCTTATTCTTGCCTGCTGGATGTCGACAGTTCGCATGCTGAAGATTCCAGACTGAATGGGATTAGACCAGTCAATGGTAAGCTTTTCACAGGCTCGCCCCCCCATCAACAGTGACTTCCGGATGAATGGTATTCTCTCGGCCGGCTATGTCACTGTTACGACGATACGCCAGGACGGTTCGCGGCAAGTGCTTAACTATGCAGACAGCCGGCTTTCTGGAAACCACCACCGAAATTCCGGAGCCGCATGGGTTCAAAAGTAGCCGTTGCTCTGCCATCTGGTGAACGGACCGTCGAATTCACGGAGCATGCTCACAACAACCTTGAAGTGGATAGCCGTGACCACAACATGCGAGCTGCTTATATTCACATTATTGGGAACACGGCCGTGTCGGTGAGGACCATCATCGGCTGGCTGTTGGCATAGGCGCTTGGCTGGCTGTGGATGGCCCAGCGGTTCGAACATCTGCGCCACGTCGCCATAATCCGGATCGTAGAAAAGAATGTCACGCATCCAGAGCGCACCAAAGTCCAGCGCTTCGACGCGTTGCGCCATCTCGAAATGACCGCGCATGGTCGGGGCCGCTCGGCCGGGATGGGTTTCCAGCGGCAAAATCGGACCGATAGTGAGTGCTTCTGGTTGAAACAGGCGTTGAAAAACGGGATGACGCTCCTGGGAAGGATGAGGAGTCGGCTACATCTGTGGTAAAAAGGGCGTCGACAAAGCGATCGGTAAACCACAACTCCACGTGCAGCTCAGGCCACTGCTTCAGATAGGCATCAAGGATCGGCAGGACATGGCGCTGACCAAAGGACAGCGGGACCGTGAGTTTAAAGGTACCGGTCGGCCGCCCACGGCCCGGACCATGGTCACCTCGACCTCATCAAGATCCTCGATAATCTGCCGCCAGCGCTCATACGCAATCTGCCCCTCGTCCGTCAGGCTCAGTTTGCGCGTCGTGCGATTGAGCAACCGTGCGCCCATCCGGTCCTCCAAGCGAACAATGCGGGTCCATGCCCAGTGTAATCGCCGCGGCGGTAAAGCTTCCCGCCTTCACGGTAAAAACAAACGGGTTGATATCACCGATATTGGTTGGCTTGCGTGGAAGTTTGGCTCCAGGCCAGACATTCGAAGTATTCAATAGTGCTAAAGCTTAGTCGCTCGCGCCCGTGCCTTTGCGCAAGGGCACAAACGGCACAGGTTAACTATCAGAAGTCTTGCGCCGTCGGACGCAGAACAATCTCGTTGATATCGACATCGGCAGGTTGCTCGATCGCGTAAGCGATGGCCCGTGCAACCGAATCAGCCGGGATGGCCTTCTTGTAAAACTCGCCAACGACCTCGGCGCTCGGCTGGTGCCCGCTGCCGAACTTGAGCTCGGAATCCACCGCGCCCGGCTCGATGGTCGTCGTGCGAATATTCCCGCCGACTTCATGACGCAGGCCATCGGAAATAGCGCGCACCGCAAATTTGGTACCGCTGTACACCGATCCACCGGGGCTGAACACCTTGATGCCGGCAACCGACGAGATGTTGATGAAGTGACCGCTGGCCTGTTGTTCGAAAAGCGGCAACGCGGCCGCGATGCCATACAACACGCCCTTGATGTTGATGTCGATCATGCGATCCCACTCTTCGACGCGCAGCTGCGAAATCGGAGAGATCGCCATCAGCCCTGCATTGTTGATCATCACATCGATGCGACCGAATGCCTCGACAGCCTTGGCGACCAGCGCAGACAAGTCCTCTTTGTTTGTGACATCGATCGGATGGGCAATCGCCTTGCCGCCTGCTGCGGCGATCTCCCGGACAATCGCGTCCAGACGATCCTGGCGACGGGCGCCAAGCACTACATGGGCGCCGAGCGCTGCCAGATGACGCGCCGTTGCTTCGCCCAGACCGCTACTCGCGCCGGTGATAACGACCACTTTACCCTGGATGTTTTTACTCATGTTCAGCGCTCCTGTTGAGACCTGTTTGGGTTGATGAGTGCAGTCTGCGCTGGTTTTATTCGTCAGAAAATGGAAGAGTTCGGATTTGAGAATTCCATTTTCTGGAACGGGAGTTGACGCCAATGCTCAATCGCATGGAGCTGATTCGGATCTTTTCGGTGGCGGCGCAATCGACCACGTTTCGCGATGCAGCCACCCGCCTCGGCACCTCTCCGCAGACCGTGACACGCGCCATCAAAGAACTGGAGCGCACGCTTGGGGAGCTGTTGTTCCACCGCAGCACGCGGCAGGTTCACGTCACCGCTTTTGGTGCCAAACTCGCCTTGCAAGCCCGGGAAACCCTGGAACGGGTGGATCAGTTGTTTATCGCCAACAGTAAACAGGAGGCAAAGGGCGTCGTCGGCATCACGGCCCCCCACGCCATTGGCAAGCTGTATCTGATTGAGTTTCTGAAACCGCTGATGCGGGAGAATCCCGGCCTGAGCATCGACCTGAGCCTGGATGACCAGCTCACCGACGCGGTGGCCAACAAGATTGACATCGGTATTCGTGTCGGAGCTGTGCGCGATCGGCGCTATATCGCCAGAACGGTGGCCCATGTCGCCCTGAAAATCGTTGCAGCGCCGTCACTCCTCAACACCGTGCAACGTCCTGGCAACATCGAGGATCTGAAACGCTTGCCCTTGTCGATGCTGATCGATCGCAACAACGGTCGCCCCTGGCCGTGGGTGCTTGCCGAGGGGCAAGCGTTCCTGCCTGCCTCCCCGGCATTTACCTGCGACGATCCAGAAACCGAGCGAGAGATTGTTCTGGCGGGAATCGCCTTTGGGCAAATGCCCGGTTATCTGGCAGAACCCTATCTGTCTGAAGGGCGACTGGTCGAGGTCATGCAACACGATGCCCCGCCGCCTTCCGAATTGATCATGTATCGCCCGCAATCAGGGCCCGTGGCACCGAGAGTGAGGCTGGTGTACGACCACCTGGTCAACTGCTTCTCAGATCCGCGTGTTTTTGCGCAGAGCGCGCGCTGAAAGAGGTGGGTGGAAAAACACCCGTGAGCCTCATCTTCCTTTTTCGTCGTACTGGGACAGGATCGTTTCCAGCAGGCCCGGAAAACGGTGACTCAAGTCTTCCCTACGCAACGAGTTCATGTGGGTCGTGCCGATGGTCTGGGTTTGAACCAGTCCGGCATCTCGCAGCACCCGGAAATGGTGGGACATGGTGGACTTCGCACGGCCACCGTCCAGCTCGCCACAGCTGGCCTCTCCCAGCTCGGCGAGACGCCGGACAATCTCCAGGCGCACAGGGTCGCTCAAGGCGTAAAACAGACGCTCAAGAACGAATTCGCTGAGAGGACGGTGTTTGAAGGGGCGCATGAGCGAATCATACACGGGTTTGCTCTATGCCAATAGTTCGAATATTATCGAACAACGGAAATATAAACTTCGGAGAAAAACCTGATGTCTGCGCTGTTCCAACCTTTCACGCTCAAGGATATTTCCCTTCGCAACCGGATCGCGATTCCCCCCATGTGCATGTACTCGGCTGATGATGGCCTGATCAACGACTGGCACACTGTGCACTATGCCACCCTCGCGCGGGGCGGGGCGGGACTGGTGGTCGTCGAGGCGACCGCCGTGTCCCCCGAAGGACGGATCACGCCTGGCTGCGCTGGTATCTGGAATGATGAGCTCGCCCGCGCCTTCGTGCCGGTGGTGCAATCGATCAAGGCTGCCGGCGCAGTGCCAGGTATCCAGATTGCCCACGCGGGGCGCAAGGCCAGTGCGAACCGCCCTTGGGAAGGTGACGATCATATCGGCGAGGATGATGCGCGTGGCTGGCAGACCATCGCCCCGTCGGCTGTTGCCTTTGGCGCTCATCTCGCCAAGCTGCCCAAAGCCATGACGCTGGAGGATATCGCCCGGGTGCGCGAGGATTTTGTCTCAGCCGCTCGCCGTGCACGTGAGGCCGGCTTCGAGTGGCTGGAGCTGCATTTCGCCCATGGCTATCTGGCCCAGTCATTCCTCTCTGAACACTCCAACCTTCGTGACGACGCCTACGGCGGAAACTTCGATAACCGTAGCCGCTTTCTGCTGGAAACACTGGCGGCGGTTCGCGAAGTATGGCCAGAGCACTTGCCGCTCACCGCTCGCCTGGGTGTCATCGAATACGACGGCCGGGACGAGCAGACCTTGTCAGAGGCTATCGAACTGACACGTCGTTTCAAGGACGGTGGATTGGACTTGCTCAGCGTCAGTATCGGGTTCACCATCCCTGAATCCAACATTCCTTGGGCCCCCGGATTCATGGGCGAAGTTACTCAGCGCGTAAGGCGCGAGGCGGGGATTGCGGTGGCCTCGGCATGGGGCTTCGGCACGCCGAGCGTCGCCGAAGAAGCGGTGAGAAGTGGTCAACTGGACCTGGCGATGATTGGCCGGGCGCACCTGGGCAATCCTAACTGGTCCTATTCAGCCGCCCAGGCGCTGGGTGTAGAGCGTGCTGCCTGGACCTTGCCCGCTCCCTATGCCCATTGGCTTGAACGCTACAGGTGATCCCGCCGGAGCGAGAGCGCTCGCGTGGCCTTAGGGCTATCAACTTGGTCGAATGCCCAAGTTGGCAAGATTGTTGTTGCGCTCTCACCCGGATTCAGGTTTTTGGCCGCATGGCCGGCATGGACATCTTCGATACACCCGTGCCAGCCAATGCTCCCTCTTCATATCGCACACAGACAGGAGGTTTGATGACCACCCCTCTGACACTGATTGCCACCTTGGTCGCCAAGGCCGGCTTCGAAGTCGAGCTCGAGCAGACGCTGCAGGGCCTGCAAGGCCCAAGCCGAAGCGAAGCGGACTGCATCCAGTACGATTTCCACCGTGATGCCGAGCAGGCTCGCACTTTCCACATGATCGAGCAGTGGCGGGACGAAGCGGCGCTGACTGCTCACGAAGCGACACCGCATTTTCAGACAGCGCTCCCTTTCATCGAACGTGCTGCTGAAAAGCTCACCATCACGAAAATGTATCGCATCTCCTGAGGATCTTCGAATGAAAGCCATTGCACACTTCAAATGCCTGCCTATTGAACATCCCGACGCCTTGGTGGAGATCGATATACCCGAGCCAGTGCCGGGGCCGCGCGACTTGCTCGTAGAGATAAAGGCCGTATCGGTCAATCCTGTCGATACCAAGGTGCGGCAGGGATACGTACCGCACGAGGACGAAAGCCAGCCGCGTATCCTCGGTTGGGACGCTACCGGCGTGGTCAAGTCGGTCGGCAGCGACGTGACGCTATTCAAGCCCGGTGACAAGGTCTGGTACGCCGGATCGCTGATCCGCCCGGGCAGCAACAGTGAGCTGCAACTGGTGGACGAACGCATCGTCGGCTCAATGCCCCAGTCGCTGGATTTCAGCCAGGCTGCGGCATTGCCGCTGACTTCCCTGACCGCCTGGGAATTACTTTTTGATCGCCTGGGTGTTGCACGCGATACCACCGACCGAGGCGAAACGCTGCTGATCATCGGCGCTGCAGGCGGGGTGGGTTCAATCCTGACTCAGCTGGCTCGTCAGCTAACCGGGTTGACGATCATTGGTACGGCTTCGCGCCCTGAAACGCAGGCCTGGGTCACCGAGCTTGGTGCGCATCATGTCATTGACCATACCAAGCCACTCAGCGAGGAGCTCAAACGCTTCGGTATCGCACAAGTCAGCTATGTCGCCAGCCTGACCCAGACCGATCAGCACTTCGAGCAAATTATCGAGTCACTGAAACCTCAGGGCAGGCTGGGCCTGATCGATGACCCGGCCACGCTTGACGTCGTACCGATGAAGCGCAAGAGCCTGTCGTTGCACTGGGAGCTGATGTACACCCGCTCGCTTTACGAGACAGAGGACATGCAGGAGCAGCACAACATCCTCAACGAAATTGCGCGGCGCGTTGATAGGGGCGACTTGCGCACCACCGTTGGCGACAACTACGGGCGCATCAGCGTAGAAAATCTTCGTCGAGCCCATGCTCTGCTGGAAAGCGGCAAGGCGAAGGGCAAGATCGTGCTGGAAGGCTTCTAAGAGGGCGTAGACAAAATAAATCAAACCGGCTGCACCACCTGCCTAATGTCCTGAGCGTCGGGCGGATAATCCTGCACAGAAGCACCCGTGTTATCGGGTGCCTTCCTCAGCGTGGCCGGACTGAAAGCGGCTATTCGTCCTCATGACACTCGTTAGAGAAGCGGAATGCTATAGCTTACAAAAACTCGGTTCTGATCTACGTTACGAGCCGCTTCGCTGTTGGACTTGCCGTTACGCCAGCCGAACCCGACACCTTTAAGCGCTCCGGACTGAAGGACGTAGTCCAGGCTAATGTCTCTTTCCCATTCCTTTTGGTTGTCGCCGGACGTAGTTTTAATATTATCGCCGGAGAGGTACATGACCGAGCCTTTCAGGCCAGGAACTCCCAGAGCGGCAAAGTCGTAAGCATACTGACCGAAAGCTGTGCGCTCGCCTGCGCGGGTGAACGTTTGGATCAGGCGGTCTGTATACAGATACAGGCTTGCTCCACCGGCGCCCTTGTCTATCAGGCTGCCCTGATTGAGTTGAGTGAAGTTGCTGCCATCCGACACACTTTGGTACCCCGCAGTAATCGCGTGGCCACCCAGCGTGTAAATCAACGCGGCACTCCAGGTACGGTTGTCGATCTCTCCATCACCGTTTTTGGTGTAGCCATTAATTCTGTAGCCTGACGTACCGGAGCTATTTGCACCTGACGAGTCAGTTTTGAAGTAGCGCAGGTCGGTTTTAAGGGACTGATTGTCCGAGAGCGCAAGGGTGTGAATCAATCCAAAAAAATGCTGCGTATAGTAGTTATCGAGGTTTGCGTAGTAGTACTGAGCTGTCAGATCCTTGGTGACACTCCAATCGCCCCCGGCGAAGTCAAACTGATTGCTCTCACGCGTACCACCAGCAACGGCCAACCCCGTCTGATCGCTTGAACCACGCCCTGTCGCATGTTCGATCCGACCTCCAGTCAAGGTCAGCCCCTTGAACTCGCTCGAGGTGATTTGACCGCCCTCGAAGGTTTGTGGAAGTACGCGCCCATCGTTGGCAACCAGAATTGGGAGTTTCGGAATCAAGGTGCCGTAGCGAAGTTCAGTTTTCGACATTTTGACTTTTCCGGTCAGCCCCACCCGGCTCCACTCGTCGACGGCACGGTTGTCACTGTCAGAAGGCATCATGGTGCTGCCGACATGCCGTCCTTTGCCGCTGTCCAGGGTAACCCCCAGCAATCCCAGGCCATCGACACCAAAGCCAACCATGCCATCGGTATAACCCGATTTGAAGTCCAACATGAAACCCTGCCTGAATTCAACACATAAGTGCAACGCTCACCCCTGTATGCACTTCGTACGGCGTCTTCCAGCCCAAGCGCTTGCGCGGGCGTAGATTGATCCTCGCTACTGTCCGATTGACGGCTTCG
>Ga0180008_1000260_pt1 | contig 51282 bp, 51 predicted proteins | sample MM_PW_MetaG_FD_121121 | JGI IMG/M metagenome (GOLD analysis project Ga0180008, IMG submission 121121) | Groundwater microbial communities from the Aspo Hard Rock Laboratory (HRL) deep subsurface site, Sweden - MM_PW_MetaG | ecosystem: Environmental > Aquatic > Deep subsurface > Groundwater... | reverse complement strand
GCTATTGTTGGTTCTAATATAAAATTTAATACAGCAGGTTTAGAATTCTCACTAACAGCACTTTTTGTAGTACTTTGTATTGAACAATATAAAAATTTACAAAATATAACACCTTTTATAATAGGTTTAATTTCATCTGTCTTTGCCCTTTGTTTTGTTCCTAGCGATAAGATGTTGATTATTTCAATTATTGTTGCATTGTTATTAATGTTTACTTTCAAAAAAAGAGTTGAGAATGAGTAATTATGAGATATATATAGCAATTGCTGTTATGAGTGTAGTTAATTATTTTACTAGATTTTTCCCATTTTTATTTTTTAGGAAAAATGACTTACCACCTTATATTTTATTTATTGAGAAATATTTCCCGTCAGTTATTATGACTATTTTGATAGTTTATACACTAAAAGACGTAGATTTTGTTCTCTTTCCATATGGATTAAAAGAGTTAGGTGGAATAATTTTTACAGCAGCATTACATTTAACACTTAAAAACTATTTGATTTCTATATTCGCAGGTACAATTTTTTATATGGTTTTAGTTCAGTATTTATAAAAAGATAAGAGAAGTTTATTTATAAGAGAATAATAAAATAGGATAAACCTATTTTATTTATTTTTTTGGTGCGAATTTAAATAGAGCAGAACCCCAAGTTAATCCACCACCAAAGGCATCAAAAAGAACTGTATCGCCAGCTTTAATTCTACCTTCTTCATATGCGTCATTCATAGCCATAGGAATTGATGCAGCTGATGTATTACCATATTTGTGTACAGTAACTACAGTTTGCTCATCATTAAATCCTAAAGCTTCACCTACAGCTTTTATGATTCTATAGTTTGCTTGATGAGGAATAAAGTGATTTATATCCTCATTTGTAAGATTATGCTTTTTCATCATTACTTGAACATCTGATGTTAATGTTTTAACAGCAAGTTTGAAAGTTTCATTACCTTTCATTTTTATGCATGCCATTTTATTTTCTAAAACTTCAGCAGAACAAGGATGTTTACTTCCTCCTCCTGGAGTTTTAATTAAATCTTCATAGTTACCATCACTTGAACAATTTACATCAATAATAGCTTCGTCTTTATTGTTTGTAGCAGAGATAATAGCAGCTCCTGCACCATCTCCAAAAATGAAACAAGTTCCTCTATCTGTATAATCTAAGATAGACGTGTATGTTTCAGCTCCAACAATAAGAACATTTTTCTTCATACCTGATTCAATAAATGCCTTAGCAATTGATACAGCATATACAAATCCAGTACATGCAGCACTAATGTCAAAGGCCATAACAGGAGGTAATCCTACTTTTGATGCAATTAAACAAGCCGTTGATGGCATACATAAATAATCAGGTGTAACAGTAGCACAAATTACTAAATCAACTTCTTCTTTAGTAATTCCTGCTCGTTCAATTGCAACTAATGCTGCTCTTGCTCCTAAATCAGATGAAGCTTCATCAACTTCAGAAATTCTTCTTTCTTTGATACCAGTTCTTTTTGTAATCCATTCATCCGTAGTATCAATAATTTTTTCAAAATCTGCATTTGTCATAATCTTTGGAGGAATATAAGCTCCAATAGATCTAAAAGCTGCATATGTCATTTACATATCCTTAATTTTAATATAGAACTAAAACTAGTTTTCTAGATTAGTAGAACTATATTTTGCTAATCTTTGTTCAATTATATTATCTAAATTTGAACTTGCTGCGTTAATTGCTTGAAATATAGCGTTTTGTATTGCTTTTGGATTAGATTTTCCATGGGCAATAATAACAGGAGCTTTAACTCCTAAAAGTGGAGCTCCACCATATTCAGCATAATCAACTCTTACTTTTAAGTTTTTGAAAACTTTTCTCATAAGAACTGCGCCTGCAATTGAGATTAGAGATCTTTTTAAATTTTTCTTAATAATTTTACCGATTGTGTCTGCAACACCTTCGGCTGTTTTAAGTAAAATATTACCAACAAATCCATCACAAACTACTACGTCAACCGTTCCTTTGAAGATATCACTACCTTCAACATTTCCAGCGAAATTAGGAAGTTTTGATAATAATTTGTAAGCTTCTTTAGTAACTTCATTACCTTTGCTATCTTCTTCCCCATTACTTAATAATCCAACGATTGGCTCATCTAGTCTAAGAACATATTGTGCATAAACTTGTCCCATAACTGCAAACTCAAATAAGTTTTTAGCATCACTATCTACATTTGCTCCAACATCTAATACTAATGTATTTTGGTTTTCACTTGTAGGCATTAATGTGGCAATTGCGGGTCTATTTACACCTTTAATTCTTCCTATTCTTAATGTTGCTAATGACATAGAAGCTCCAGAATGTCCAGCTGATACTACAGCATCTGCATTTCCTTCTTTTACTAATTCGATAGCTTTATAAATAGTAGATTCTTTTCGTTTTAAAGCATCTGTTGCAGAATCGCTCATACTAATTACATCTTCTGTATCTAGTATTTCTATTCTTGATAAAAGGTTTTGTGGGATAAGTGGTAAAATTTCATTTTTTTTACCAACTGCAATTGCAGTGAAGTTATTGTTTTTTTTAAGTGCTGATACTAAGCCTTCTATTATAGGTTCAGGACCGAAGTCCCCACCCATAGCATCTATTGCAATTCTTAGCATTAGTTTTTGTATTCACCAGTAGTTGGATTAACCATATGAGGCATCTTCCATGTTCCATCTGTGTCTTTTACAGGTTTTTTTAATGTTATTTTGTAGTGAGTTCTTCTTTTCGCTGCTCTAGTATGAGATACTCTTCTCTTAGGTACTGCCATTTTAATTCTCCTTAAAATTCTTTTTCAAAATTATCACCAAGTTGTAAACAATTGTTACACATGTGATAGTCGCTTTTTATACTGTTTAATTCACTTTCAATGATTTCATCAAAATCAATTAAACCGTTTTCCACTTCAATTACTAAATATTCACTTTCATCTTTTTTGTAAACACCATCACTTAATAGTAAATGAAGCTCTTCATCAACTTCAATTACCTCCGTAATGCCACATCTACAACAATCGATATCAGTACTGCCTTTTAGTACTGCGTCAACTTTTACTAATGATTGCGATATTTTACAAAAAGTACCTTCAATTTTAACTGAATTGTGATCAATTTCCAATTCTTTGCTAGTTTGTGGGACTTTCCTAAATTCAATTTTCATTATAAAACTAATTAATTAATAGATAATTAACAAATTTCTTTTTGTGCAAAGAAGAAATTGATCTCATTTGCTGCATTTTCTAATGAATCAGAACCATGAACCGCATTTGCATCAATTGATTCTGCGAAGTCTGCTCTAATTGTTCCAGCAGCAGCTTCTTTTGGGTTAGTTGCACCCATTAATTCTCTGTTGATTGCCATTGCGTTAACACCTTCTAAAACTGTTACTACAACTGGACCTGAAATCATGAACTCAACTAAGTCTTTAAAGAAAGGTCTTGCTGCATGAACTGCGTAGAAAGCTTCAGCTTCAGCTTGGCTTAATTGCATTTTTCTAGTAGCTGCAATTCTTAATCCAGCTGTTTCAAATCTGTCTAAGATTTTTCCAACTACATTTTTTGCTACAGCGTCTGGTTTAATGATTGATAATGTTTGTTCCATTATGTATATTCCTCGATTTTTTTTAAGTCGCGGATTATACCTAAAAAATAAAAAAAAGGCAAGTAGTGAAAACTACTTGCCTTTTTTGCTATAAATTGATAGTTAATTATTTAATATTAATCTTCAACAACTGGAGAACCAACAGTTCCTCTGTCTTCTCTTTCAACAGCACTTGAACCTACTTCGTCCCATACAATACAACCCTCAGTTGGACATGCATCAGCACATGCAGGTGCGTCATTATGACCTACACACTCAACACATTTGTCAGCATGTACATAATATACATCCTCACCTGTTGGATTCTCATCGTTATCAACAATCGCTTCTACTGGACACTCATCTAAACAAGCATCACAACTAATACAGATATCAGTAATTCTTACTGCCATAGTATTTCTCCTTAATAAATTTTAGAAAACTCTATCACAGTAAATATAAAACTATCTTTAAAAACTATAAATTATTCGTTCTTAATAAATTTTGTGTTTCAAAGTGAATATTTTGTCTGATAAATAATCAAAGGATAATATTTATTAAAAGATAATAGTTTTTATAAATTTCACAATTTAAGCAAACTAACAGTTGTTTTTACAAAATATTGTTATATAATTTCATAACGAAAATTAATATTAAAAGGATTTAAATATGTTAGTAACTAAAAAAGCTCCAGATTTTACAGCAAAAGCTGTACTTGCAGATGGTCAAATTGTAGAAAATTTTAACTTATATGAAAACATTGGTGAAAAAGGTGCAGTATTATTCTTCTACCCATTAGACTTTACTTTTGTATGTCCATCTGAAATTATAGCATTCTCTAAAAGAATAGATGAATTTACTTCAAGAGGAGTATCGGTAATTGGTGTTTCTGTTGATTCTCAATTCTCACACTTCGCATGGAGAGAAACTCCTGTTGAAAATGGTGGAATCGGAAGAATTAAATATCCACTAGTAGCAGACTTATCAAAATCTATTTCTAGAGATTATGATGTTTTATTTGGAGAATCAGTTGCATTAAGAGGTTCATTCTTAATTGATGCAGATGGAACTGTAAGACATTCAGTAATTAATGATTTACCACTTGGAAGAAACATTGATGAAATGATTAGAATGGTAGATACAATGTTATTTACAAATGAGCATGGTGAAGTTTGTCCTGCTGGTTGGACAAAAGGTGACGAAGGTATGAAAGCTAACACTGCTGGTGTTGCTGAATATTTAGCTAAAAATGAAGGAAAATTATAATATTTAACTATATTATATATGTATAAAGGGGAATCAATTTTTTTGATCCCCTTTTTTTATGCTAACTTATTTTATTGACAATTTTCAAAATTAACACTACAATAATGCTAATACTTTAAAGAAACTACAAAAAACTACAAAAAACTACATATCTTATTATGTAAAATCAAAGGCAAACATACTCATGGAAGAGTCTAAAGAAGAAACAAAAACAAAAACCACAAACTCTAAAAAAGCAAGAACGCATATACCTGTTGAAGGTTATAAGATAGAACAATTAAGAGAACTACCTTTAGAGGCTCTAATTAATATTGCAAATGACTTAGATGTAGAAAACCCTCAAGAATTAAAACGACAAGATTTAATGTTTACAATCCTACGATCACAAATTGATGCTGGTGGATTTATTTTATTTACTGGTATTTTAGAAATAAAAGAGGGTGGATTTGGATTCTTAAGAGCAATAGATGGTAACTTCTCTGATACTTCTAATGATTCTTACGTTAGTGCAACTCAAATTAGAAAGTTTGCCTTAAGAACTGGAGATATTGTCTCAGGGCAAGTTAGACCTCCTAATAAAGAGAGTGAAAAATATAACGCTCTACTAAAAATTGAAGCAATAAACTATCTACCTGTAAAAGAGTCTAAAAACAGACCACTATTTGATAACTTAACCCCACTTTATTCAACTGAAAGATTTAAATTTGAATTTGATTCAAATAAAATGACAGGAAGAATGCTTGATTTATTTGCTCCTATGGGTAAAGGTCAAAGGGGACTTATTGTTGCACCTCCAAAAACTGGTAAAACAGAGTTATTAAAAGAGTTAGCTCATGCAATTTCAAGAAATCACCCTGAAGTTTCTTTAATGGTTTTATTAATTGATGAAAGACCAGAAGAAGTTACAGATATGCAAAGATCTGTAAAGGGTGAAGTTTATTCATCAACTTTTGATTTACCTGCACATAATCATGTTAGAGTTGCTGAAATTGTTATTGAAAAAGCAAAAAGACTAGTAGAAATGAAAAAAGATGTAGTTATCTTACTTGACTCAATCACAAGATTAGCACGTGCTTATAATACTGTAACTCCAAGCTCTGGAAAAGTACTTTCAGGTGGAGTTGATGCAAATGCTTTACATAAACCAAAAAGATTTTTTGGGGCTGCTAGAAATATAGAAGAGGGTGGATCTTTAACTATTATTTCAACTGCACTTATTGAAACAGGTTCAAAAATGGATGAAGTTATTTTTGAAGAGTTTAAAGGAACTGGTAATAGTGAAGTTGTATTATCTAGAAATGCAGCAAATAAAAGAGTTTATCCTGCTCTTGATATTACAAAATCTGGAACAAGAAAAGAAGAATTACTTCTTACTCCTGATGTATTGCAAAAAACTTGGATTTTAAGAAATGCAATTTCTCAAATGGATGAAGTTGAAGCTTTAAGATTCTTATATTCAAAAATGCAAAAAACTAAAAATAATGAAGAGTTTTTTAACTCAATGAACGAATAGAAAAAGAGGGTTTTCCTCTTTTTTTATACAAAAACTGTCTCAATTAATTACTCAAAAATTACTCCTTTAATTCATATCTTATAAAATTTTATATACTATTCCAAGCTTGATAAGGATAGATTATGATAAATATAAAAAATTTAAATAAACACTATGGTGATATAAAAGTTTTAAATAATATTTCTATTGATATAAAAAAAGGTGAAATTTTTGCAATAGTAGGGCACAGTGGTGCTGGAAAATCTACTCTTATGCGATGTATTAATGGTCTTGAAGATTATACTGATGGTTCATTACTTGTAAATGATAAAGAGATAAAAACGCTTAAAAAAGATGAGTTAAGAGAGTTTAGAAAAAATATTGGAATGATATTTCAGCATTTTTCATTAATCCAAAGAAAAACAGTATTTGAAAATGTAGCATTACCAATGCAACTTTGGGGATACAAAAAAGATGAAATTTCAAAAAAAGTAAAAGAGTTATTAGTTTTAGTTGGATTAGATGAAAAAATTGATTCTTATCCAAAAGAGTTAAGTGGAGGTCAAAAGCAACGTGTGGCAATTGCCAGAGCTTTAACTTTAAATCCTGATATTTTACTTAGTGATGAAGCAACATCTGCCCTTGATCCAAATACAACAACATCTATTTTAAATCTTTTAAAACAGATAAATGAGAAATTAAATATTACTATTATATTAGTAACCCATGAAATGGAAGTTGTAAAACAAATTGCTCAAAAAGCACTTTTATTAGAGCATGGAAATATTATAGGTTTTGATGATACTGAAGAGTTGTTTTTAAAGCCTGATAATAAAATGAAAGAGTTTTTAGGTGAAACAGAAGTTGTACCTAAAACTGGAGTTAATATAAAAATATATTTTCCAAAAGATAATGCTTTTCAATCATTTATTACAAAAATGGCAAGAGAACTTGATATGGATTTTAATATCGTATGGGGAAAACTTGAAGAGATAAACTCTCATATAGTTGGAAATATGGTTATAAATATTGAAGAAAAAGATAAAGAAAAAGTAACTTCTTATATAAAAGAACACAATATTATTTGGGAGGTTTTATAATGTTTGATATTTTATTCCCAGCTCTTGGTGAAACTATTTATATGTCATTTGTATCTACTTTTTTTGCACTTGTAATTGGATTTTTTTTAGCAATTGTTTTAACACTTACTTCAAAAGGTGGATTAAAAGAGAATTTGAAAGTTTATTCAATACTTGATGTAGTAATTAATACATTAAGATCATTTCCTTTTATTATATTAATGATAGTTATGTTTCCTCTTACAAAATTTTTAATAGGAAAAAGTATAGGAACAAGTGCTGCTATTATTCCTCTTACAATAGGAGCTGCTCCTTTTGTGGCAAGATTAATAGAAAGTGCATTAAAAGAAGTGGAGATTGGTGTTATTGAAGCTGCTAAATCTTTTGGGGCAAGTGACTTTCAGATTATTTTTAAAGTTATGTTAGTTGAAGCCTTGCCTGCAATTATTTCAGCAATTACTTTAACACTTATTACTGTAATTGGTTTTTCTGCAATGGCAGGAGCTGTTGGTGGTGGAGGTTTGGGAGATGTGGCTATTAAATATGGTTATTACAGATTTCAAACTGATACTATGATTTATACTGTACTGATTTTAATCGCCTTAGTACAGGTATGTCAAAGTTTAGGCGATTATTTATATAAAATCACAAAAAAATAAAGGAAAAAATTTATGATAAAAAATATTTTAAAATTTACACTTGCAGGTGTTGTTGCATTAGGACTTACTGCTTGTAATGAAAAAGAAACAAAAAAAGTAGAAGAAACAAAAACAGAAGTTAAACAAACTGTTATTAAAATAGGAGCAACTCCTGTTCCTCATGTTGAGATATTAGAAGCTGTTAAGCCTCTATTAAAAGCTAAAGGTTATGATTTGCAAATTGTTGAATTTACAGATTATGTTACTCCAAATATTGCAGTTAATGAAGGTGAATTAGATGCTAACTTCTTTCAACATTTACCATACCTAGAAGAGTTTAATAAAAATAAAAATACAGATTTAGTAAAAACTGTAAATGTACACTTGGAGCCAATGGGATTATATTCAAATAAAATCAAAGCATTAAGTGAATTAGAAGATGGTGCAACAATTGCTGTTCCAAATGATCCAACAAATGAAAGTAGAGCATTAGATATTTTAGTAAAAGAGGGATTATTAACATTTAAAGATGTTGATTTTAAAACTGTTGTTGATATTGTAGAAAATCCAAAAAATCTTAAAATCAAAGAGTTAGATGCTCCTCAATTACCAAGAGTTTTAGATGAAGTTGATGCTGCTATTATCAATACAAATTATGCACTTGCTGCTAATTTAAATCCATTAAAAGATGCTCTTGTTATTGAATCAAAAGATTCTCCTTATGCAAATATTGTTGTAGTTAAAAAAGGAAATGAAAATAAAGATTCTATAAAAGCTTTAAATGAAGTAATAAATTCTTCTGAAATTAAAAAATTTATAAATGAAAAATATCAAGGTTCTATAGTAGAAGCTTTTTAATATTATTTAATTAAGTCTATTATTTATAAATAATAGACTTAATGTGTAATAGAATTATTTATTTACTTAGACAAGTATAAAAATATTCCTCTAGGGAATTTCTTTTTTATAGAGTTAAATTATTTATGCTATGATTCTTTGATATAAAAAAGGTTTTATTATGAATATAAATTTTAATTACTTTGATAATCAAGAGTCATTTTTAAAATATGCCACTAATAAAGAAATAAAATATCTAATTTTTGTAGCATCTTTAACTGATATAATAATAGAAGATTTTAACAAAAATAGTATAGAATTTTTTGGAGCAATCTTTTCTCATATAATTTATAAAAATAAACTATATGAGAAAGGTTTGATTTCAATTGAAATTACAAAAGAGTTAAATTTAGATTTTATTAAAAATACTAAAGATTATAAATTTGCTAACAGTAAATATTTTGAATCAAAATCTATTATTACGATTTTTGATGGATTTAGTGAAAATAGTGAAAAATTTTTGATTAAGCTTTTTGAAAATATTGGTTTTAATACAAATATTATTGGTGGTGGAGCTGGACTTCTTGAAGATAAAGCAAAAAAAGCATTTTTTAGTAATGAAGGCTTTTTTTCACATTCTGCAATATTATTATTTTTAAATGAAAAAATAAATATATCTTCAAAACATGGTTGGGAGTATTTATCTGGTCCTTATATTGTAACTTCTACAAAAAAAAATATTTTAAAATCAATTGATTATACTGGGGCCTTTGAGCTTTATCAAGATGTGATAAAAGAAGATTGTGGACTTACTTTAACAAAAGATAATTTTTTAGAAATTTCAAAAACTTATCCCTTGGGTATTATTAAATATACTGGTGATGAAATACTTAGAGATCCTATCTCTTTTGAAAATAGTAACTTAGTTTTAATTACTGAAATTAGGGCTAATTCTATAGTGAATATTTTAAAAGGTAATAAAGATAATTTAATTGATGCAGCTAGCCAAGCAGCAAAAGAAGCTCTTGATGAAAATAGTAATTTAGCATTAATTTTTAATTGTATAACAAGAAAAAATTTTTTAGAAGAAAATTTTGAAGAAGAGTTAAATTCTATATATACAGAAATAAAAACAAATAATATGATAGGGGTTATTACTCTTGGAGAAATAGCTAATCATGGAAATAGATATTTAAGTCTTTTAAATAAAGCATGTGTAATTGGAGGAATATGATTTTAAACAAGTTATCTGTTTCTTATAAATGTCAAAGTTCAATAGGAAATAGTCTCAAATTAGAAGAAATGATAGAAGAAGTTTTAGTAACTTTTTTAGAAGAAACAGAGGCAATATTTGGGAGTTTTTATTTAATTGAAAATAATTCAACACAATTTATTCTTTCTATGGGAAAAAAAATTGATTGTAAAGTAGATACATTATTAGAAAAATCTGCAAAAAATGAAATTAGTATTTATAAATATAATGAAAATTTAAATCTATTTTTTTATAGATTAGAAAAAGGTTTATTGATTTTTATTTATGATGAAAATATAGATTTACATTTTATAAAAGCAATTTTAGAAAGTTTAAGAAAAAGACTAGATATTAGTGTGAATTCTTGTTTGAATGTAAAAAATTTAGAAGAAAAAAATTTAGAACTAAAAAATCTAACAATACATCTACAAGATAAAGTAAATGAAGCAGTTGAATTAAATAAGAGAAAAGATAAACAAATGTTTGAGCAAATGAAAATGGCTCAAATGGGAGAATTAATTGGAAATATTGCACATCAATGGAGACAACCTTTAAGTATAATATCAACTATTGCAAGTGGTATGAAACTAAAAAAAGAGATGAATATTTTAGACGATAAAGATTTTTTTGAGTATACAAATAAAATTGTTGATAATACACAATTACTTTCTACCACTATAGATGAATTTAGAGATTATATAAAAGAGAGTTATAAAGAAAAAGAAATTTTAATTCAAGATAGAGTTCAAATGGCAATAAAAATAATCGAACCTAGTTTTTTAATGAATAATATTAGAATAATTGAAGATTATATGGAAAAAGATTTAATCTATTTTAAATTAATATCGGGAGAATTATTACAAGTTTTAATATCAATTTTAAATAATACAAAAGATGCTTTTAACGATAATAATATAGAAAATAAATGGATGAAATATTCTGTAAAAAAAGAAACAAATAGTTTTCTTATAATAATTGAGGATAATGCAGGAGGAATCCCAATTGATATATTAGATAAGATTTTTAATCCATACTTTACAACAAAACATCAAAAACAAGGCACGGGGATTGGATTATATAATTGTTATAATATAATCACAAAACATCTTCATGGTAATATATATGCAGTAAATACAGATTTAGGAGCAAAATTTACAATTGAATTACCATATCAGATAAATTAGTACTTAATCTAAATCAATATTTACTTTAACAAATTAGTTATACTCTTTTAGATATAATTTAAAAAATTTATTAAAGGTATTATTTGAAAATAGGTGTGTTTGATTCAGGGCTTGGAGGATTAACTGTGGTTAGTTCTATTCAAAAAATATTTAAAGGTGCAGAACTTTTTTATATAGCTGATACGGAATATGCTCCTTATGGGGAAAAAACACCCGAAGAAATCCTAGATAGATGTGATAATATAACAACATATTTATTGCAAAATCATGGAATTGAAGCTTTAATAGTTGCGTGTAATACGGCAACTTCAGCAGCAATTAAACACCTGCGAGAGAAATTCCCTTTTTTAATAGTAATAGGAACAGAACCTGGAATTAAACCAGCAATATTAAATACAAAATCATTAAACATTGGAGTATTAGCAACACCTAGAACATTAAAAGGTGATAAATATCAGCTTTTAGTAAATGAACTTTCTGCTACAAAACAAGTTAAGCTTTACGAGCAAGCTTGTATTGGTTTAGTTGAGCAAATTGAAAAGGGTGAAATTGATACAAAAGAGACTTATGATATGTTGCAAAAGTGGCTAAGTCCTATGAAAAATGAAAATGTTGATACTATTGTTTTAGGTTGTACTCATTATCCTTTAGTTGATGATATAATAAAAAGAATAATGGGAAATGATATTACTTTGATTGAAACAGGTGATGCAATAGCAAATAGATTAAAAATTCTAAGTGAGCAAAAAGGTCATATAAATAAAGGCCCTTTACATATAAGTGTTTGTCATACTGGATTAATAAATAGATATATGATAGATAAAATTTTAGATAATAAAAATATAGAAGTTAGGAAATGTACAATATGAATCAAGAGATTTCGGAAAAAAGAGTTTTAGCATTAAAATACAGACCTCATAGATTTGAAGACTTAGTCGGACAAAGTACTATTTCTCAAACACTATCATTAGCCCTTGATTCAAATAGATTATCCCATGCTTATCTTTTCTCAGGTTTAAGAGGAAGTGGAAAAACATCAACTGCAAGAATTATGGCAAAAGCCTTATTATGTACAGAAGGTCCTACTTCAAAACCTTGTGAAGTTTGTGACAACTGCAAAAGTGCAAACTCAAATAGACATCTTGATATTATTGAAATGGATGCTGCATCTAATCGTGGAATTGATGATATAAAAGATTTAATAGAGCATACAAAATATAAGCCAAGTAGTGCTCGATTTAAAGTATTTATAATTGATGAAGTTCATATGCTTACTACTCAAGCTTTTAATGCACTTTTAAAAACACTTGAAGAACCTCCTGGATTTGTAAAATTTATTTTGGCAACTACTGATCCTTTGAAATTGCCAGCAACGATTTTATCTAGGACTCAGCATTTCAGATTTAATAAAATTGCAGATTCAGATGTTATTCATCATTTGGTTCATATTTTAAATGAAGAAAATATTGATTATGAAAAAGAGGCTTTAGAAATAATTACAAGAAGTGGACAAGGAAGTCTAAGAGATACTTTAACCCTACTTGATCAAGCAATTATTTTTTCAAAAGGAAGAGTAACAACTACTAGTGTTGTTGATATGTTAGGACTTATTGAACCAAAATTAATGGACAATATTTTTTCAATTATATTAAATAAAGGCGATATAACTCAAATTATCAAAGAGTTAGAAATATATGAAGTTTCTCAGATTTGTGATGAAATAACAATATATTTAAAAGATAAAATGCTTACAAAAGATAGAAGATTTGATTTACTTTTATTTGATAGATTTTTTAGAATTTTAAGTGATGCAAAACATTTATTAGCAATAAACAGCGATGGTGGTTTTGTTTTAATTTTAACATTTATGAAAATGATTGAAGCTACTAATATTAGAACTATTGATGATATTATAAATCAAATTGAAAAAATAGAGCCTAAAAAAGAGACTATTGTTTCTAAACCTATTGAAACTGTTATTGAAAAATCAGTTGAAAAATCAGTTGAAAAGCCAGTTGAAAAGCCAGTTGAAAAAATTGTTGAGAAACTAGTTGAAGTAGCTATAGAAAAACCTATTGAAAAAATAGTAGAAACTCCAATAGTAGAAAATCTTATTGTTGAACAAAAAATAGAAACAAAAATTGAAGTACCAGTTCTTATTAAAGAAGAATCAAATCCTTTTATGGAAGAAGAGACAAAGATTGAGGAGTTATCACCTTTTGATGAGGTATTAATTCAATCTAATAATACTTTAGATTTAAATGTAATTGATGCAATTGAAGTTGTTGATTATTCAAATCCTTTTGATGAAATACCAATTCCAAAAGAGTTACCTAAAGTTGAAGAGAAAAAAGAGCAAATTGTTCAAGAAATAGAAATTGAAGAAATTGCTTTAGAAAAACAAGCTTATGTGAATATTCATGAAGAAATACAAATAATTCCATTGGAAGATGCTGATGAAGATGATGAATCAAAAGATCATGATGAAAATGATGAATTGTATGAACAATTAACTTCAAAAGTTTATGATAGAGATTACACTTTAGGTGAGTGTTTTGAAAAGAATTTTATTTTTAATGGTTTTGAAAATAAAAAACTATATATTATTTCAAGAGCACAAGATGAAGAAAGAAAGCTTTTATATAAATATTTTGGAATAATAAAAACATTTGCTCAAGATGTTTTTGGAAATGACGTTGAGCTAGATTTTCAAAAGGAAGAACCCTCCGAAGCCAAAGATGAACTAGTAAAAAATACACAGAATATTTCAAATAATCCAGTTTTAAAAGAGGAAGAAGAGCCTTCTTTAAAAGAGGAATCAAAACAAGAAGATGACTCTCATTTGGATGATACAAGTTCAATGTTAGAATCAATTGAAATGAGTGCAGGTTGTGTGGCTGATATGACAAAAAGTTCTGTTGTAACTCCATCACAACAAGAGTTACAATTAAATGATATATTGAACTCAAAAATGCTTGATAAAGCAAAAGAGCTTTTTGATATTAGAAAAATTACAGTAAAATCTAGAAGTTAAATTATTAACTTTTTATTAATATAAAATAGATAGACTTATAATCATTTTAAAAAAGGAAAAAATTAATGAATAAATTTTCAAAACTATTATCTGCAACTCTATTATTATCAGTTTCTTTATATGCAAATAGTGATAACTCAGTTATTGAATTTGAGAAAAAAAGAGTATCTCAAAATCCAAATGTAAAATTAAATGAAGTAAGTATAAATACAAAAAAAGAACTTCCATTAGCTGGTTGGTCTGGTTATATTATGGATGTTAAAGTGAATGTTCAAGGTAAAGATATAAATGCAAAAGATATACTTTTTTCTGATGGAAAATATATATCTTTAGATTTAATTGATGTGGAAACTGGTAAATCATTAAAAGATTTAGTAACTCCTAATTTAAGCGAAAACTATCATGATAAATCAAAATTAATTGCTGGAAATCATAATGCAAAAGATAAAATTGTAATCTTCTCAGATCCCCTATGTCCTTTTTGTATAGACTATGTTCCTGAAGTAATTAAATATGTTCAAAAAAATAGTGATTCAATTGCATTATACTATTATCATTTCCCATTATTAGGATTACATCCAGCAGCAGGAATTTTGGTTAAATTAGTTGATGTTGCAAAACATAAAGGTATTAAAGATGCGGAACTAAAAGTTTATCAAATTGATTGGGAAAAACATTTTGATGCAAAATCAACAGATGATAAAAAAATCTTAGAAGCATTTAATAAAGAGTTTAAAACTACAATTAAATTAGAAGAGATTAAAACTGATAAAGTAAGTGAAGTTATCGAAAAAGATATTTTAATGGGTGAAGAAGTTATGGTTTCTGGAACACCAACAATATTTATAAATGGAGTTAAAGATACTTCAAGACTTAAATATGAAACATTAGGAAAAAAATAAATTTATTAAGAGGTTAACATGGAAAAATTAGTAATAGCAACAAGAAGAAGTCAATTAGCTTTATGGCAATCTGAATATGTAAAGTCACTACTTCAAGAACATTATCCTGATATGGAAATTGAGTTACAAGAGTTCACAACAAAAGGTGATAAAATTTTAGATGTACCATTGGCAAAAATCGGAGGAAAAGGTCTTTTTACAAAAGAGCTTGAAGTTGCAATGCTTGAGGGAAGTGCACATTTAGCTGTTCACTCTTTAAAAGATGTACCAACTAAATTCGAAGATGGACTAATGCTTGCTGCTGTTACAAAAAGATTCGATCCAAGAGATGCTTTATTAAGTAATAAATACTCTTCAATTGATGATTTACCACAAGGTGCAATAGTTGGTACTACGAGTCTAAGACGAAGAATGGCTATTATGATGTTAAGACCTGATATTGTTTTAAAAGATTTAAGAGGTAATATAAATACAAGAATTGCAAAACTAAATGCAGGTGAATATGATGCGATTATTTTAGCAGCAACTGGTATTCAAAAACTAAAAATTGAAAATGAAGTTAAATATTTTTCTCCAATAGAAACAGATGTTATGATTCCTTCAATGGGACAAGCAACTCTTGGAATTGAAACTACGAATGACCCTAGAATCGTAGAATTAGTTTCTGTTTTAAACGATAAAGATGCTCAAATAGAATCAACAATTGAAAGAAGCTTTGTAGATACTTTACAAGGTGGTTGTCAAGTTCCTATTGGTGTTAAAGCTACAATAATAGATGAAAATTCAATTAGAGTTCAAGCAATTGTAGGAATGCCAGATGGCAGTGAATCAATTAGTGAAGATATAACAGCAAATATTGAAGAGTTCGAAACAATAGGTCAAAGTTTAGCTCAAACTTTTATAGATCAAGGTGCTAGAGAACTTCTAGATAGAGCAGAAAAACTAGCTTTTAAATAATACTTTATTCAAGGGATATTTCCCTTGAAACTTCTTAAAAACAATCAAATCATATCAAATTAGCAATATTTTCCAAGATATTTAAATCTTTATTTTAGTATGATAAAGCATATATATTTAAAGGAGTTTAGATGAGAATAAAAGCCCAAGATGCACTATTTTGTTTAGTTGATGTGCAAGACAAATTATATCCACACGTAACAAATAAAGATGAAATTGAAAGAAACTTAATAACATTAGTAAAAGGTTTAAAGGTTCTTAGTCTTCCTTTTATTGTAAATGAACAATATAAAAAAGGAATAGGTGAGACAATTCCATCTTTAAAAGAGTTAGTTCAAGAGTATCCACATTTTGAAAAAACTACTTTTTCTTGTTGTCAAAATGAACCAACAATGGATGCTATTAAAGCAGCTGAAAAAAAAGTGGTAATAGTTGCAGGAATTGAAACTCATGTTTGTGTTTTACAAACTTGTATAGATTTACTAGAAGCTGGATTAGAGGTTGTATTAGTAACTGATTGTTGTACTTCAAGAAAACAAAATGATACAGATATGGCAATTAAAAGATTAGTTCAAGCAGGTGTGATTCCTACAACTTATGAATCTTTACTTTTTGAATTAACATTAAATGCTAAAAATCCTTGTTTTAAAGAGATTTCTTCTTTAGTAAAATAGTTTAAAAAAATATTAGAAATAAAAAAGGGGATAGATATTAATCTATCCCCTTTTTTAATGAAAGAATTAAGAATAATTATTCCATAGTTCCTTCAGGAACATGAACATAACCTTCCATGATAATTCTAGCACTTCTACTCATAGTTGCTTTATCAACTATAAATTTACCATCGTTATTTTGAATAACAGCACCAACTTTTAAAGTTCCAGATGGATGTCCAAACTCAACAGCAGATTTTTGTCCACCACCAGCAGCTATATTTACTAAAGTTCCTTCAATACAAGCAGCAACTCCAATAGCAACAGAAGCTGTTCCCATCATTGCATGGTGTAATTTTTGCATAGATAAAGCACGTACGTGTAAATCAATTTCACTTGCTTTTACTTCTTTACCACTTGAAGTAGTAAAATCAGATGCAGGTGCAACAAATGCAATTTTAGGAGTATGTTGTCTTGTTTCTGCTTCTTTTAAATCTGAAATTAATCCCATTTTTAATGCAGCATAAGATCTAATTGTTTCAAATCTTGCTAAGGCTTCAACGTCAGAGTTAATATCACCTTGAAGCTCAGTTCCTGTGTATCCAATATCGCTAGCATTAACAAAACAAGTTGGAATTCCAGCTGTTATCATAGTTGCTTTAAATGTACCAATTCCTGGAACTTCTAAATCATCAACTAAGTTTCCAGTAGGGAATAATTCTTCACTTGGATCTACAGGCTCTGCAAATTCTAAAACAATCTCTTCAGCAGGAAATGCTACACCATCAATGTAGTAATCTCCCATTTCTTTAACCATTCCATTTTTCATTGTAACGTAACAAAGAATAGTTTTTTTGATATTTGCTTGCCAAATTCTTACACAACAAACACCATTAAGAGGCACATTATCAACTAAACCTTCTTTAATTGCAAATGGTCCAACTGCTGAGCTTAAGTTTCCACAGTTTCCACTCATATCTACAAAGTCTTTATCAATTGCAACTTGACAGAAATAGTAATCTACATCATGACCAGGAACATCTGATTTTCCTACTAAAATAGCTTTAGAAGTAGAAGAAGTGGCCCCTCCCATACCATCCATTTGTTGTTTATAAACATCAGGACTTCCTACGATTCTTTGAAGTAATTTATCTCTTTTTCTTGTATCTTCTTGTGCCTCTTTAGGTAAATCAGCAATATTAAAGAATGTTCCTTTAGAAGTTCCACCTCTCATATATGTTGCTTTAACTTTAAATTGTGGTTTATAAGCCATTTGTTTATCCTTAATTTGATATGTAGTATAAAACTTTTAAAAATTATCTATAGAATATTTTTAAAAGTTTTATAAATTCTAAAGAGCAAAAGCTCTTTAGATATTTATTTTTTTGAAGATGCAATAACATCTTTAGCGAATTTTTGTAAAATACCACCATTTTTGTAAACATCAACTTCAGCAGAAGTATCTAATCTACAAGTAACAATGAATTCAACTTTTTCACCATTTGCTCTTGTCATTACAACAGTTAAATCAGTTCTTGGAGTAATATCACCAACGATATCAAAAGTTTCACTTCCATCAATAGCATAAGTATGTCTAGTTTCACCATCTTTGAATTGTAATGGTAAAACACCCATACCAACTAAGTTAGTTCTATGAATTCTTTCTATTGATTCAGCAATTAAAACTTCAACCCCTGCAAGTCTAACACCTTTTGCAGCCCAGTCTCTAGAAGACCCTTGACCATAGTTAGTACCAGCAATGATAATTAAAGGTTGTTTTCTAGTTGTGTAAGTTTCTATTGCTTCCCACATTCTAGATTCAACACCCTCTGGCATAATCATAGTTAAAGAACCTTGTTTAACGCTACCATCTGGTTTTCTAACCATTTCATTAAACAGTTTTGGATTAGCTAATGTAGCTCTTGAAGCCGTATGATGATCCCCTCTATGTGTTGCATATGAGTTTAAATCTTCAACAGGTAATCCCATTTTTAAACAATATTCCCCAGACGCTGACGTTGGTAAAATTGCATTTGATGGAGATAGGTGGTCTGTTGTAATATTATCAGGGAATACACCTAATGGTCTCATACCTTTAAGTTCTGGCATTTGCATATATTCATCTTCCCAATAAGGAGGTTTATTAATATATGTAGATTGAGTATTCCATTTATAAAATGGAGATATTTCAATACCACTTAAAGCATTTTTTGCAAACATTGGATCATAAATTGCATCAAACATTTCAGGTCTAACTGAAGCTTTTACAACTGCATCAATCTCAGCATCTGTTGGCCATAAGTCTTTTAATGTAATTGGATTACCATTTTTATCAGTACCTAAAGAATCTTTTTCAATATCAAATCTAATAGTTCCAGCTAATGCATAAGCTACAACTAATGGAGGTGAAGCTAAAAATGCTTCTTTTACGTATGGGTGAATTCTTCCATCAAAGTTTCTGTTTCCAGATAATACAGCAGTTGTATAAATATCATTATCAACAGCTTCTTTTTGGATAACTGGATCAAGTGCACCTGACATACCATTACAAGTAGTACATGCGAATCCAACAATACCAAATCCTAATTTCTCAAGTTCTGGAAGAAGTTTTGCATCATTTAAATATGTTTCAACTACTTTTGAACCTGGTGCTAATGAAGATTTAACCCATGATTTTCTTTTTAATCCTAATTCATTTGCTTTTTTAGCTAATAAACCAGCAGCAACAACGTTTCTTGGATTTGAAGTATTTGTACAAGATGTAATTGCAGCAATTAATACAGCACCATCTGGCATTTTATCTCCATCAATTTTAAAGTCTTTAATAATACCTTCTGCTTTTAAAGTAGAAGTTGGTACTAATTTATGTGGTTGTGAAGGACCAGCTAAAGATCTTGTAACTGTTGTTAAATCAAATGTTAATTCTCTTTCATATGTAGCTTTTGTAAGAGAAGTTGCCCATAAACCATTAGCTTTAGCATAAGCTTCAACTAATTTAACTTGTGAAGATTCTCTACCTGTTAATGTTAAGTAATCTAAAGTTTGATCATCAATACTAAACATAGCAGCACTTGCACCATATTCAGGAGTCATGTTTGAAATAGTTGCTCTATCTCCTAGTGTTAAATACTCTAAGCCTGAACCATAGAACTCTAAGTAAGAAGAAATAACTTTTTGCTCTCTTAAGAAACAAGTCATTGCTAGTGCAATATCAGTTGCAGTTATACCTTCAGCACGAACCCCAATAATATTTACTCCAATGATTTCAGGAACTCTCATAAATGAAGGGTTTCCAAGCATTACATTTTCAGCTTCTAATCCACCAACCCCAATTGCTAAAACACCTAGTGCATCAACGTGAGGAGTATGTGAATCTGTTCCTACTAATGTATCAGGAGAGGCAATACCATTGATATTGTGGATAACTGGAGACATTTTTTCTAAGTTGATTTGGTGCATAATACCATTCCCTGGAGGAATAACATCTACATTATCAAATGCTTCTTTAGTCCAATTAATAAAGTGGAATCTATCTGCATTTCTTCTATCTTCAATATCTCTATTTTTTTGGAAAGCATCTGGATCAAATCCACCACACTCAACTGCTGATGAGTGGTCAACGATTAATTGAGTAGGAACAACTGGATTAACTTTTTTAGGATCTCCACCTTTTGCTGCAACTGCTTCTCTTAAACCTGCTAAATCAACTAAAGCTGTAAGTCCAAGAATATCATGAGTAACAACTCTTGATGGATACCATGGGAAGTCTAAATCTGTTCTTTTTTCTATTAATTGAACTAATGAATCTTTTAAATCTTCACTAGGACATTTTCTAAGTAAATTTTCTGCTAATACTCTTGAAGTATAGTTAAGTTTCTCAAAAGAACCAGGAGTAATATCTTCAACAGCTGCTTTTACATCATAAAAGCTTGTATCGAAACCTTCTAATTTTTTTAGATATTTATCATTTGTCATATTTTATATCCATATATTTAATTTTAAAAAAGGATGGAATTTCTCCCATCCTTTTATTTTGCTAAGATTAGCACTGTATATTTTGTAAGTTCTTCCCTAGATTTTTGAGAGAAAAGATAATTATTTTCTATCTTCTAATGGAATGAATTTTAAACCTTCAGGTCCTGTGTAAGTAGCTGATGGTCTAATGATTTTACCATCTTCTCTTTGCTCAATTACGTGTGCACCCCATCCAGTAACTCTTGAGATAATGAAAATTGGAGTAAACATATCTGTTGGAATTCCCATTTGGTTATAAGAAACTGCTGAGAACCAGTCAAGGTTAGGGAACATTTTCTTTTGTTCCCACATGATTGTTTCAATTCTTTCAGCAACGTCATACATTAACATGTCATTGTTTTCTTTTGATAAATCTTCAGCAACTTTTTTAATTACTACGTTTCTTGGGTCACAAATAGTATAAACTGGGTGTCCAAATCCGATAATAATCTCTTTTTTAGCCATTCTTTCTTTGATATCAGCTTCTGCTTCATCAGCTGAAGAATATCTTTCTTGAATTCTAAATGCAACTTCATTAGCTCCACCGTGTTTAGGACCTCTTAAAGCTCCAATTGAACCTGTAATACATGAGAACATATCTGAATTTGTACCAGCAATTACTCTTGAAGTAAATGTTGAAGCATTAAATTCATGCTCTGCGTAAAGAATTAAAGATACATGCATAGCTTTAACCCAAGATTCTCTTGGTTTTTCACCATGTAATAAATGTAAGAAATGTCCACCAACAGTATCATCATCAGTTACAACGTCAATTCTTTTTCCGTTGTATGCATAGTGGTACCAGTATAATAAAATTGAAGAGAATGATCCCATTAATCTGTCAATAATATCTTGAGCTTCATTTTTTGGATGCTCTTCTTTTTCTTGATTTAAAGCCCCAAGTACTGAACAACCAGTTCTCATAACATCCATTGGATGACAAGTTTTTGGTAATTGCTCAAGTGCTACTTTTACACCTTGTGGAATATCTCTGTAAGATTTAAGCTTTGCTTTATAAGCTGCTAATTCTGCTTTGTTTGGTAATTTTTCATGTACAATTAAATATGCAATTTCTTCAAATTCTGCTTTATCAGCAAATTCTAAAATATCATATCCTCTATAATGTAAGTCATTTCCACTTTTCCCAACTGAACAAAGAGCTGTATTTCCAGCAGAAGTTCCAGAAAGTGCAACAGATTTTTTTGGTTTAAACGCTGTAGTTGTTTCAGTACTCATATTTTTCCCTTATGTTTAATTTTATTTTATATTGGTTTGATAAAGCTAATTACTTAGCTTTACCTTTTGAAAATAATTCATCCATTTTTTGCTCATAAGCATGGTAATTTAACATATCGTATAATTCCATTCTTGTTTGCATTGTATCAAGAACACCTTCTTGAGTACCTTTGTCTTTTAACTCTTGGTAAACTGCAAGTGCAGCTTTATTCATTGCTCTAAATGCTGATAATGGGTAAAGAACCATATCAATTCCTACAGAAGCTAATTCTTCAGTAGTGAACATTGGAGTTGCTCCAAATTCAGTAATATTAGCAAGTACTGGAACAGACATTTGATCTGTAAATTCTTTGTACTCTTTTAAAGTGTGAACAGCTTCTGCGAAAATTGCATCTGCTCCAGCTTCAACATAAGCTTTTGCTCTGTCAATTGCAGCTTGTTGACCCTCAGATGCATGTGCATCAGTTCTAGCAATAATGTAGAATTCTGGGTCTAATTGATTTTTAGCATCAACAGCAGCTCTAATTCTGTCACACATTTCTTCAGTAGATACTAATTCTTTATTTGGTCTGTGTCCACATCTTTTTGCAGCAACTTGATCTTCAATATGCATACCAGCAGCACCAGATCTGATAAATTCTTTAACAGTTCTTGCAACATTAAATGCATGTCCCCAACCTGTATCAGCATCAACGATTAATGGAGTATCACAAATAGAAGTGATTCTTCTAACGTCAATACATACGTCTTCGATCATTGTCATACCTAAGTCTGGTAAACCGTAAGAAGCATTTGCAATACCTCCACCTGATAGGTAAATTGCTTTATGTCCTACTTTTGTTGCTTGTAATGCTTGGTAAGCATTAATAGTTCCTACGATTTGTAAAGGAGACTCTTCTTTCAAGGCTTCTCTAAATTTTTTTCCTGCGCTCATACACATCCTTTAAATTTAAGTTGTAAATCATTATACATAATTTTGACATAGTAGTAGTGTATGATAATTGTAAGATAAATTACAATTTTTTTAATAAAACTAACAAATTGTACAATATTTGATTTTTTTGTAAAAAATGGTACAATAAGAGAAATATTACTTTAAGGTGTAATTATGAATTATAAAAATTCAATAGAAAAATTTATAGAGATTTTTAAAAGATCAAATTTAAGTATATCAAAATTTGCTTCACTTATAAATAAGGATAGACGTACGGTTACATCGTGGATTGATAATATTACAGATATAGAACCAAATAAAGATATAAAAGATAAAATTTGCCAAACTTTTAGATATCCTGATTATATTTGGGAGGAAGGTTGTAATGGAGAAGAGTTCTTAAAATCAATTACACAAATACCCCAAAAAGAAGTAAGAATTATTGATGAAGACTATCATGGAAGATTAAGATACATAATGGAGCAAGAGCAAAATAGAAGATTTGTTATTCAAGCTCAATTCCCTGGACCCATGTATAGAGACTCTGCTGTACAAAAAGTGTACAAAACATCAACTAGTAATAATGATATAGAAGAGTTAAAACAAAGTAGAATTGATCAAATGCTAAGATATGATTATGATACAACGGAATGGTATTCAATAAAATCTGTACTATCTTTTTGTTTTGCAAGTATTGGAAACTTTTATACAAAAGAAGAAAAATTAAAAATTTTAGAATTAATATATGAACTTTTTAACAATAATTATAATAAAAAACTTTTTTTATTCGATTCTTTTTCAAGAAAAATATATGGAATGGAAACTACATATATTTCAATAAATGTGAAACAAAAAGTATTATTCTTTAAATCACCAATAGAATCTGTATTTATTGAAATAAGAAATAAATCATTAGTTGAAAGAATGCATAAGTACTATTCTTCACCAATTGAAGCACCATCACATGTGAATTTTTTAGAATCTGTAAAAATCATTAAAATTTTACAAGATGCATTAAAATATAACAATGATATAAAACAAGCATATGAAACAATAAATAGACAAACAAATTACGGTGAACTTTTTCACAATAATCTAAGTTATGATTTACAAAAAGAAGTAAGTGCACCAAATCCAGGTCAAAGAAGAAATTAAAATGGATTATTCTTTATATATAAATGAGTTTTTAATTTTAGCAACAGCACTATTTTTAGCTTTATTATCTCCTGGGCCTGATTTTGCAATGATATTAAAACAAAGTATTAGTTCAGGTAAAAGAGCTTCAATTTTCTCAAGTATAGGTATTGGAATTGGTTCTTCAATTCATGTTGTTTATACTGTTTTAGGAATAGGACTTATTATTTCTAAATCAATAATTTTATTTAATATAATAAAATACCTAGGAGCTGCATACTTAATATATTTAGGATATAAAAGTTTAAAATCAAAGGGTACTAACTTAAATGTAAAGAATATAAAAATAGAAGAAATGAGCGATTTTAAAGCATTTAGTTTAGGGTTTTTATGTAATGCATTAAATCCTAAAGCAACTTTATTTTTTCTATCTATTTTTACAGTAGTAGTAAGCATAGATACTCCTATGCATGTTCAAGCTTTTTATGGTATTTTTTGTATTTTCACAGCTACTTTTTGGTTTGTTGGACTTTCCTTAATTTTAAGTCATAAAAAAGTAAAAGGTTTTTTTAATAAATTTGGAATTTGGTTTGATAGATCAATTGGAACAGTTTTAATAGCTCTTGGAATAAAAGTAGCTTTAAGTAAATAACTAAAATAAAAAAGAGAAATAAATAAAGCCTTAAATCTAAAATTATTTCCCAAGAAAAAAGTTTATAAGTTTTCGAAAAAAAGAGAGTTTCTTTTTTTCGACTTTTGTTTTTATTTCATTACTTAATGCTTCTAACTTTTTAGGCTCATAAAGTGATTTACTCATCTTTCCCACCTAAAAAGTTTTGAAGCTCTTTTACTGCTTCTTCATTTTTAATAGCAAATTTAATCTCAATTCTTCTAGATGCATCTTTATCTTCAACACCATTTTTATCTAAAATTAAATCAGATGATGATCTTCCACTTGAGTTTACATAAGCACTTAAAAGATTTTTGTCAATAATATTTGAGTCATATAAAAACTGCATCACTGCTAATGCTCTTTGTTGAGATAAGGCTAAGTTACTTAAATATGAACCATCACTATTTGTATGACCTTCAATTGTGATACTCTCAATGAATTTTCTCATCTCTTTATCACCAACTAAAGTGTTTAAATATTTTTTTAGAACTACACTTAACTCTTTTTTCGATTCTTCTTTTAACTTATATTCATTTTGGTCAAATAAGATATTTGAAGAGAATTTTATAGCTCCACTTTTTTCATCTATATTTATAGACTTCCCAAGTTTTTCTCTTAGTTTTGCAATAACATTTAATTTAATACCTGTTAAGTTTTTGATTTTAACTTTTGTAATATCAAACTCTTCAACCATTTTTTGATGAATTTGTGTTTGAACTAAAAGTTTATCAGCTAATAAGGCTAACTCTTCATCTTTTAAACTAATGATATTTTGTCTATTTAAAATCTCAGCAGATAGCTTTTCATTAGTATCATTTTGTTCTTTTGTTTTTAAATCAAACTCTAATAATAAAGCTTTTAATTTTTCAATTTCTGCTAAATTTAAACTAATACTTTTTGCTTTTTCATCAAGTGAAACATTTGCAGAATCAAGTTTTGTTTTTGTTTCTTCATAAATATTTCTAGCTTGAGCTAATTCATAAAATAGTTGAGCTTTTTCATCTTGAATTTTCTTTAAAGCACTATTTTTATTTAAAATCTCTTCTTGACTTAAATTTAATGCAAGTTTCTCTTTGTCTAGATTATTTTGAGTATAAAGATATTTTATTACAATAGCTCCAATTACTAAAATAAATACAAAAAGAAGTCCTGCCATTAAGTCAGCGTATGAAATCCAAAAATTCTCTTCATTTTTTTGTTCGTTGTTATACATTATTTACTACTTTGATAAATTTTTGAATTCAGTTAAATCTTCTATAATTTTCGTAGTTTGATTATCAATTGATTCTAAAGAGTGATTTAATTTATCTGTAATTTTAACATCATAATCATCAAGCTCTTTTTTGAATTTCCACTCAATTTTTTCCATATCACTTTTCATAGTTTCTATGCTTTTTACGATATTTGTATAAATAGCTTTTAGATTATCTGAACTTAAATTATGTAAATGTGAATTTAATATTGAAACATTGTTATTTAAAAGTTCAGTATTTAAAGCATATAAATCTTTTTGTTTTTCAAAACTTTTAATTGTTGTATTCATATTTAAAGTAACATCTCTTAACATTATGGATAAACTTTCATTATTATCAATATTTTCACTAATTTTTGTAGAAAGCAATAACTCCTTTTTTAGAATATCTTCAAGTAATTCAACTCTTTTTTCTATTAAAGTATTTATGTTATCCATCATATTACTAGATGTAAGTTTTTCAAATACCTCACTCATTTTTGCATAGTTATCAAGATTACTTTTTATATGAATTGATTCAATATCAACTTTTGTCCAGAAAAATGATTTAGTATTTTCTTTGATGATATAAGTATCATGTTCGAATCTACTCATTCCGATTTTTTCAAAAAAAGTCCACCAAATTGATAAAAAGATACCAAAAATAGAAACATAAAAGGCAGTTCCCACTCCACCTAAAAGTACTGTAATTTCTTTTTCTAAAGCATTTGAAGTTCCAGAAGAAAAATCAGGCATAGAAAACGCAATAGATATAAAAGTTCCTAAAATACCAAGTGTTGGAAAAATTCCAGAGGCAATTGAAGAGAAGTTTGTATTTCTAATATTACTTGTATAATCTTTTAAGAAATCATTAGCACTTCCATTTGCTTTTGTAATATCTCCAATTGTTAATAAATTATCATTAATATAATTTTTTAAATAGAAAAATAGTTCTTGATATTGTGTTTTAAATTTGCATGAAACATAATATGCATTATGTCTTATGAAAAATAGATAAATTAAATAGATAAATCCTATTAAAACCACACTGTGAATTTCAACTCTTAATGGAAAATATCCTAAATAACATAATATGATTATTCCAAATAACATACTAGGTACTGTCAATAAAGTAAATATTCTTGACATTGGTTTACACGTGGTATAAAATCTTGAATTTAAATCAATAAAATCGTCATCTGTTAACATAAACATTCCTTATAATGTTAGGTAATTTTAATTGGAAGTTTAGCATATTTATCATCTTAAGATATAAAATTTTGAATATTATTTAAAATATAACAAAAGATTTTACCAGCTTAAAGAATTAAAAGATAAAATAACGAAATATTATGGAGAAAATGAAATAAATTATGATAAAAAAACTTTTAACTTTGTTGTTGGTATGTAGTAGTTCAGTTGTTTATGCTTGGGCAGATAAGTATACAATTTCAGTTTGTATGACTTTGAGTTTGGAAAATGCACTTATTTGTAAAAAAAGTATATTTGATAATATGGATGGGAAGGTTTTTATTGTAAAAGATAAAGATGGAAGATATTATACATATCTTAACGTATATGAAAATAAAAATGAAGCTAAACTTACTATAAATAAAGCATCGACTTATGTTAAAAAACAAAAGCCTTATGTAAAAGCTATAGATGAAAATATAATCTCTCTTTATTCTAAAAAAGAAACATTTATAGATTTAACAGCAGTTCCAAAAGAAAATAGAGTACAAAAAGTTTATATAGTAAAAAATGAAATCAAAGATAATCAAGAAAAAATTGATAATAAAGTAGAAGAGAAAAAAGAAGAAAAATTAGAAGAAGTTAAAGAAACAAAAAAAAATGATAAAAAAGAAGAGTATAAGTTGGTATCTCTAAGTCCAAAAATTGAAGATTTAAAACTTGTATCTTCTTATCCTTTTTATGAAGGTCAAAAATTAGGCGATGATGATAGCTATCAAAATATAAATAATACAAAAGAAGAAGAGTTAAAAAAGATTGATGATTTGATACAAGTAAGTATGGAAGAATTTGATAAAGCTGATGATAAAAAACAAGAAGAAATAAAAGTTGAAAATAAAATTGTCCAAATTGAGGATAAAAAACAAGAAGAGCCAAAAATTCAAAATAAGATAGTTGAAGTCGTAATCAATAAAAGTGAAGAAGAAGCAAATATTTTAAACTATGAAGAGTTAATAATCCAAGTTGATGCAAATACAAATCTAATGACAGTTAATGCAAAAATAAATAATGAATTAAAAGAGATAAAACAGTATGTTGTCTCAACTGCAAAAAAAGATGTAAAAAGACCATTTGGAGAAGGAAAGATTTCTAAAATATCTTTAAACCCTATTTGGTATCCAACCCAAGATACTTTGAAAACTTTTAGAAAAAGAGGAATAAATCTTCCATCAGTTGTTCCTCCTGGACATAAATACAACTATATGGGAGCTGCAAAAATAAACTTAACACATATTGTTGATGGTAAAAATACATTTAGAATCCATGGTACATTAAGTGAAAAAACAATAGGGACAAATGAATCAGCAGGTTGTATTAGAATGAGAAATAGTGATGTTCTTCAATTGGCATCTTTATTAAATGATTTCTCACAATTAAAAAGTTTAAATGAGGTTAAGGTTATTTTGAAGTAATTAATAGTGTAGAGGAAAATATATATGAATAATCCAAGAGAAAAATTACTTGAAGTTGCATTTAATGAAATTTATCATTGTGGATATAATGCAACATCAATTGATAAAATTTTAAAACAAGCTTCTATGAATAAAGGCTCAATGTATCATTTTTTTAAATCAAAAAAAGAGTTAGGTTTAGCTGTTGTAAATGAGAAAATTAACTCTTATATAGAAGATAAATATGCTATTTTATTAAAATATGAAAAAAATATTTGTGATGAAATGCTAAAACTAATAAAAAATAGAAACAATTTTGATTTTAATTATGGCTGTAAATTAAATAATTTGATGCAAGAATTATCTCCAATTGATGAAGATTTTAAAATTGCTTTAGAAAAAGTGTATTTAAGATTTGAAAATATTATTGAAGAAGTTTTGATTAAAGCTGTAAAAAAAGGCGAAATAAAACATAATGATCCTAAATCACTTTCAATGTATATTGTAGCTTCAATAGAAGGTTGTTTAGGAACTGCAAAAAAATCACAAGATGGAAAATATTTTCAAACTTGTATAGGGGAATTGGAAAACTACTTAAATAGTTTAAAAATCAATAAGTAATTTTATTTTTTCCATTATTTTTTGATTCGTACATTTTCTTATCAGCCAAGGCATAAGTATCTTCCCATGAGTTAGATTTTTTATCAAAAGCGACGATTCCTATACTAAATGTAACTAGAAATTTACTATTACAAAAAAAATCATTTGTTTTTTTCATTATTCTTTCAGCACATTTTATTGAAGTATTAATATCTGAATTTAAACAAATGATTCCAAATTCTTCTCCACCAATTCTTGATACAAAATCTATATCTTTTCTAGTAGATTCTTTTAGTATTTTTGCAACTTCTTTTAAAACTAAATCACCTTGACTGTGTCCAAAATTGTCATTTATTCCTTTAAAATCATCGATATCCAAGGAAATTATTGTGGCTTGTGTTAAATTTCTTTTTACTTGAGTGTCTACTTCTGCACATTTTTTTGTAAAAAATCTTCTATTATAAATTTTTGTTAATGAATCTTCAATAGTTAATTCATAGAGTTTATTCATTATCTTTTTATTTTCTTTTTCTAAAATTATTCTTTCATATTCTGTTTCAATTCTTCTTGCAAAAATTATAGCAATATCTTCAACTTCTTTTGGAATAGTTCTTTCTTTATTTGAAAAAATAGCTATATGTCCAATGCAAGAATTCTCTTTATTATGAATAGGAATACCATAAAAACTTTTAAAACTAGAATTTTTAGCTTGTTCAAATGATATATTTACACCTTTTGTAATTTGAATAATATTATCTTCATAAACTAGTTTACAAGGAGTGCCTTCTAGTAAAAAATCACTAGAAGAATTAGGATCTGTAGAATATAGAATTTTAACTTTTGTTGTAGGATTGTAATCAATAGCTTCTGTTATTAAAACTATTTGTGCATTAAATAGTATTTTTAATTCATCGCAAACTACTTTCAAAAAGTCTTTTCCAAGGTAAGCTGAAGTAACTCCCACGATTGATTTTAGTGCATCGTATGGATTAAAGTTAAATTTATGCATTTTAAATCCTTTAATTCTATTTAGTATATTCAATTAATATGTAGAATGTGTGTAGATAAATCTAAATTAGTTGACTAGTTAGTCAATATTGTGCTATAGTTTTACTTGACTAAATAGTCAATAAAATAAAGGAGTCAAAAATGCCTTATATAAATGTAAAACTAAATACTAAAGAGAGTGATGATTTAAGAGAAAAGATTGTTGATATTGTATTGGAAAATACGACAAGTATTTTGAATAAAAAAAAAGAAGTAACATCGGTATTACTTGAGCTTTTTTCTTCTAAAAGTTGGAGTATAGGAGGGGTTAATAGTCCTACTTTTTATTTGGATATAAAAATCACAAAAGGTACAAATACAAAAGAACAAAAAGCTAAGTATATAGAAAAAACTTATGAAGATTTTAAGGAGTTGCTAGGTGAAATAAATCCTGCTAGTTATATTGTTATTGATGAAGTTGATGGAGATTCTTGGGGATTTGAAGGTAGGACACAAGAGTACAGATATATAAAAAGCAAATTATAATGAGTGCTTATATACAAAAATCAATTTTACCATTTTTCTTTATATTTTTATATGGAAGTGGTTTTATCTTCACACAATATGGTTTAGATAATTCTTCACCTATGGTATTTTTAGGTATAAGATTTTTTGTAGCATTTTGGATTTTGTTAATTATTGCATATATTTTAAAAGTACCAATTCCAAAGAGTAAAAAAGAGTTTTTTCAAATTGCATTTGCTGGAAGTTTGACTGTTGGAACCTTTTCCATAGGTGTTTTTTTGTCAATTTCTTATGGAGTTTCAGGAGCACTAAATGCTTTGATTATAGCCTTACAACCAATTGTTGTAACATTTTTAGCTCAGAGATTTTTAGATGAAAAGATAAATAAAAGAGTTTACTTAGGTCTAATTATTGGATTTATTGGGGTATCTTTTGTGGTAGTTTCAAAACTAGATACTTCATTTGATTCTATTGTAGGAATTTTTTGCTCTGTTATTGCTCTATTGGGACTTAGTTTTGGAAGTTTGTATCAAAAGAAATACTGTACAGATATGAATTTATACTCAGGTGGTGCAATACAGACTTTAAGTTCAACGATACTTGTTATTCCATTTTTGTTTTTTGAAGAGATTCATATAACTTGGAATGGTGAGTTTATCATTGCCTTACTTTATATGGCAGTTGGAGTGAGTATTGGTGCTTTGTCATTATTATATATTATGATAAAAAATGGTGAAGTTTCGAAGGTATCTTCAATTTTTTATTTAGTGCCAGTTAGTGCAGCTATTGTTTCATATTTTTTATTGGGTGACAAGATAGAATTTAGTGAAATCATAGGAATTATTACTATAATAATTGGAATAATATTAATTAATAAAAGAGAAGGAATAAAATGAAAATAGTTATTTTAGATAGAGCAACATTAGGTTCAGATATAGATATAAATATTTTTAAAGAGTTTGGAGAATTGGTATCTTATGATAAAACAAGTGAAAATGAAACAAAACAAAGAGTAAAAGATGCAGATATTGTAATTACAAACAAAGTAGTTTTAAGAAAAGAACAAATTGATGATTCAGCAATAAAACTTATTTGTATAACTGCAACAGGAACTGATAATGTAGATCTAGAGTATGCAAAAAATAAAAATATTGCAGTAAAAAATGTGGCTGATTATTCTACATCAAGTGTAGTTCAAGTGGCTTTTGCGATGATATTTTATTTTGTTCAAAAACTAAATTATTATAAAGATTATGTTAATAATGGTGAATGGGAAAAATCACCTGCATTTACACATATAGATGAAATATTTTTTGAGTTAGATAATAAAAGAGTAGGGGTTATTGGCTTTGGAAATATTGGAGAAAATTTAGCAAAAAAAGCTCAAGCTTTTGATTGTGAAGTTGTTTATTATTCAACAAGTGGAAGAAACAGTAATTCAAATTATAAAAGAGTTGAACTAGATGAGTTATTACAAACCTCAGACATTATAAGTATTCATTGTCCACTAAATGATGATACAAGAAATTTATTGACATATGAAAATATGAAAAATATAAAAGAGGGTGCGATTTTATTAAATTTAGGTCGTGGTGGAATCATAAATGAAGATGATTTAGCCAAATTAATTGATGAAAAAGAGATTTATTGTGGTATTGATGTGGTTTCAAAAGAACCAATACAGAGTTCAAATCCACTGTTAAAAGTTAAAAATAAAGATAGATTACTTTTAACTCCGCATATTGGATGGGGTTCAAGTGAATCAAGAAATAGACTTATAAAAAAAGTAGCACAAAATATAAAAGATTTTTTGAATAAATGAAAGTGAAATTTTTACTATTGTAATATGGCTAATGTTAGTGATATCTTGTCTTAATCTTTTAGAACTAATTGTTGCAGGTATTTGGGCAAAACAAGAAGAGGAAAAAATCAATATTTGATTTTTCCTTTTTTTATTTTATTTATACTCTTCTATATTAATTACTTTATTAGAAATGATTTGAGCTAGTGTTCTATCATGGGTAACTAGAAGGACACTTAGATTTTCAGTTTCAACTATCTCTTTTAATAAAAATAAAACCTCTTTTTGAGATATAGGATCAAGTCTTGATGTAATCTCATCTGCAAAAATAAAAATAGGTTTCAAAAGCAATACTCTAATTATAGAAAATCTTTGTAATTCCCCTCCTGATATTTCAGATGGTGTTCTATTTAATAACTCTTTTGATAAGTTAAATTTTTCTAAAAATGAATATAATTTTTCTTTTGCAATTTTATGTAATTTTAGTAAATCTAAAAAGCCATCTTTTAATATTTGCTCAGGTAAAAAAGCACTTGGTGGATCTTGATAAATCTTTTGAAATTGGATTTTTGAATAATTTTTGTTTTTTATAATCTCTCCAAAATCTGATGATAAATGCTCTAAAATTATATTTCCTAATGAACTTTTTCCACTACCACTTTCCCCAACTATTGATACTATTTCAGCTTTTTTTATATCAAATGATAATTTTTTAAAAAGTATATTTTTATCAAACTGTTTACTTAAATTTTTTATATGAACTATTGTTTCATCTTTTGGTTTTGTTTTTTCTATTTTCCAAAATGTTGGCTCTGCCAAAATTAATCTTTTTGTGTACTCTTTTTGTGGATTATTGAAAATTGATTTTGTATCAGAATATTCAATGATTTCTCCATCTACCATAATTCCTAAAGAGCCTTCTATTTTTCTTGCAATTTCCAAATCATGGGTAATAACGAATAAAAGTTTATTTTGTTTTATTTGTTCATTTAATTTATCAACTATCGAGTCACACAGTTTTTTATCCAATCCTTTTGTTGGTTCATCAACTAAAATTAGGCTTCCTTCTTGAACATGGGTAATTGCAATTGTTAATCTTTGGCACATACCTCCTGAGAGTTCATAAGGATATGAATTTGTAAACTTTTCTAATTTTACATCTTTTAGTTCTTCTAATGATTTTTTTAAACTCTGGTTTTCATTATTTTTATATGTGAATTGTCTAACTTCTTTTATTTGTTCAATTACTTTCATAGTTGGGTCTAAAGATAACCAAGGTTCTTGAGGAAGTAAGGTTATATGTTTTCCCCAAAGTTTTTCCCTTTCTTTTTTTGATAATTTTAATAAATCAATACTATCAAGCAATATTTTTCCTGTCACTTTTAGTTCTTGGGGTAAAATGCCCATTACAGCATCTATAACTAAAGATTTACCCGAACCTGACTCTCCTAATAACACAAGAGGTTTTTTTGTAGATATTTCTAAATTTATATCTTTTACAAGTACTTTATCTTTTGTGTAAATTGTTAAATTTTCTATTTTTAATTGTTTATGCATTTACACTCCTTTTAGACATAAGTTGTAGTGATAGTACAATTAAGAATATGATGAATGAGGGCAATAAAACCAAGAAGGGTTCTTCTTCATAATATGGTAATAGTTCAATAATCATACTTCCTAATTCAGCAGTTGGTGGTCTTATTCCTACATTTATTGCACTTAATGAAGAAATAGCAATAATTGCTGTACTCATTGAAAAAGTTGAAATAGTAAATATCATAGGTAAAAGTTTTGGAATAATTAATTTTCTTAAGATATAAAAAAAACTAAATCCTAAAGATTTTGATGATTCAACAAAAGGCTCAACTAATAAAGATTTGGTTTTTAATCTAGTAATTTTGAAGAATTCAATCCATAAAATTAATGCAAGTCCTATATAAAGTGGCAAAAAATCTCCAGGAGAAAAAGCAATTAATACAAGAATTAGTAACAATCCCGGAAGTGCTAATAATATATCACAAATAATATTTAAAAATTTATCAGTTAATCCACCTTTATATGCTGCTAATATTCCTAAGGTAACACCTGGTATAAAGGCAGTTACTGTTGTAATTAAAGCTAGAAAAAATGAAAGCTGTGTAGCTTGGGCAACTCTTACTAATACATCTCTTCCATATTGGTCTGTTCCTAAAGGATGTTCTAAACTTGGATTTGCAAATATATTAAATAAATCTTGTTGGTCGCTTTCATAATTTAGAATAATTTGACTGAGAATTGAGAAAAATGCTAAAAATATTAAAATATATAAACCAATATAAAAAGTTCTTTTATTTTCCATTATATTTTTTCTCCTTTAATCTTGGATCTAAATTTAGTGCCAAAATATCTACAATTAGATTTATAAATACAAATATTAATCCCATAATTAAAACAGTACCTTGAATCATTGGTATATCTCTTGCTACGATTGCATGAACTAAGGCATGACCAATTCCAGGGAAAGCAAATATGGTTTCTACAACTACAACACCTTCTATTAAATAAACAGATTGAAGGGCTAAAAATGATATTAAAGGAATTAAAGCATTTTTAATACCATGTCTTTTTATTGTTATATTTTGAGATAAACCTTTAAATCTTCCATATCTAAAATAAGAATAGGTTTGAACATCATTCATAGAATCTGTTATTAACCTGTTTGAAACAGCAGCTAGTCCAAGGCAAAGAGTTAATGTTGGTAATACAAAATTTTTCCAACTCTCAAATCCAGCAGGTGGTAAAATATTAAACCAAATACTAAATATCAAAATAAGAATTAGTGCTAAAACAAAAGGGGGAATTGCTCTAATAATAATTGAAATTAACATAACACTATTATTTACAAATTTATATTTGCTAATAGATGTAAATATTCCTAAAGGAATAGCAATAATTAATGAAACAATAAAAGCCAAAAGAGCTAAAACAAAAGAGTATCCCAATTGAACTTTTAATTCTTGAATAACACTATTTCCACTAACTAATGAATATCCTAAGTCAAGTTTTAAAAAATTAAAAATTGATATTAGGTATTGTTCATATAAAGGTTTATTTAATTGCAATTCCATTCTAACACTTTGTGCAATTTCAGCAGTAAGCCCATCTGGACCATATCTTCCTGCTGCGATTCTCATTGCAATATCACCAGGTAATAAGTGCATCATTAAAAAACCGATACTACTTGATAATAAAGCAACTACGATGACTTGAAAAAATCTTTTTATAAAAATATTTATAAACATCTAATATCTTTATTTATCAAATTTAATATCAGTTAAATTATAAGAAATTTCAAAAGGATCAATTTTAAGATTCTTGATTTTTTTATTTGAAACAACAGTAATACTTGACCAAGTTAGTGGAATAGATGGTAACTCTTCATTTAAAATCTTTGATATTTCAAACTGAGTTTCTAAATTAGCTTTTTCATATAGTGATTTTAAATCAGATACCATTTTTCCATTTTTCCAATTCATAGCGCCCCAATCTCCACCATTCTCACCATAATCTTCAATGATTGTTCCTAAAGGGTTAGGAACTAATGTAAAGTTTTTTGAAATAAGGGCTAATTGTAAAGAGTTATCTTTATGTTTTCTTACAACTTCAGATGAATTTGTAACAGATATTTTTAAATCAATTCCAACTTGTTTTAATTGATTTTGAACAACTGTTGCAATAATAGGTAGTTCTGGCCAGTTTGGATAAGTAATAAGTTCAAGCTCTAATTTTTTACCATTTTTATATAAAAAACCATCATCTTGTTTTTCCCAACCACTATTTTTTAGTAGTTTTTCTGATTTTTTAATATTAAATGTTAGTGGTTCTATATTTTTATTGTGCCAAGCTACAAGCTCAGGTGGAAACATTTGTGTTGCCGCTAAAGATTCATCTTTTAAAATTCCTTTTGCAATAGCATCTCTATTTATTGCATAACTTATAGCATGTTTTATATTTTTATCTTTTAAAATTTCATCTTCTGAATTTAGTTTTAATTTTCTAGTTCTAAATATTTTTACTGTTTGAATATCTAAGTTAGGGTTTTTCTCTAATGACTTTAATGATATTGGCAAAATTGAAAAAGCAATATCTGCATCACCACTTTTAATCATTAATGCTCTTGTTTCATTGCTTCCAACAGCATTATATGTGAGTTTTTCAACTTCGTTAGTTTTCCCCCACCAAGAATCAAATCTATCTGCTTTTATTAAAAGAGGTTCAGTTATATTTGTGATTTTAAAAGGGCCTGTTCCTATAAATTTTACAACTTTTCCATTTTCAAATGAATTTTTACTTAATATCAAAGTAGTGTAGTGAGCAAGATATGCGGGTAAAATACTAACCTTTGAACTTAGCTTTATTATTAATTCATCATTATTTGAATCTATCTTTTCAATAGGTAAATATCTCAAAATACTTTTTTCTTTTACCTCTTCTCTCGTCAAATTTAAAACTACTGTTTGTGCATCTAAAACTGTGTCATCTTGAAATTTTACATTAGGTCTTATTTTAAATTTCCATGTTAACTCATCTGCTGAAGTTTCCCAACTAATAGCTAAATTTGAAAGAATTTCACCTTTGTCATTTACTTTTACAAGGTTTTCAGCAATCTGAAGTCTTGAAAAAATATATCCTGATTTTGTTGGTTCAAGACCTTTTATCTCATTTGGTCCTATTACTTTTAACTCATTTGCACTAAGAGTTAAAAATGAAAAAATTAAACATAATTTCATTAGTTTTTTAATATTCATTATTTTCCTTTATTTGATAATTATTATTGGAATCATATTTTAAGTATAATTAAATGCAACTTAGTCGCATCTAATTTAAGAAATACAGCATATTTTTATTATTATAAAATATTAAGATTTTTAAATTTTATAATATAAGTACAACTTATATTCAATATGCAATTAAAAGAGTATAATATGTTATCTAATAAAAAAGGGAGAAATAATGAAAAACTTATTTAAAACAATTAAATTAGGTTTTTTGGTTGCTGGTTCTTTATCAGTTATAACAACTGCACTTATTGCAGAAGATTTACCAAATAGAGGTCCTATAGAGTTTTCATCTTACGATACAAATAAAGATGGATTTATTAGTGAAAAAGAGTTTAATGATATAAGAGCAAAAAGAATAGAGCAAAAAGCAACTGCTGGAATGCCTATGAGAAATGTTGCAAATGCACCAGATTTTAGTGCTTTAGATACAAATAAAGATGGAAAATTGACTGAACTTGAGTTATTAAAAGGTCAAAATAAACAGATGCAACTTAACCAAGGAAACAGAGGAATGGGTCAAGGCATGAATGGTCAAATGGGCAAAGGTTACAATATGCCTACATTTGAAAGCTTTGATTTAAATAAAGATGGAGTAATTAGTGCCAAAGAAATGGACGAAGCTCGAGAAAAACGAATGGAAGAAAATTCATCTCAGGGTAAAATGATGAAAAATATTGGTAATCAACCAATGTTTTCAGAAATTGATACTAACAAAGATGGAAATGTTAGTAAAGAAGAGTTTTTGGCTCATCAAGTGAAACAAAGACAATAATTCTATCTGAGGGTGTTTTTTACACCCTCTTTATTTACTACTAGTTTTTTTATTCACATATCTACTTTTGTAATGTTATTAAATATGTTCTCTTGAAAACTTCGTTTCCGCTTTCTTACTTTTTAGTTGTAAAAAGTAAGGCAAAAAGCAACCAGACAAATTGTTGAAGGCAAAGCTACCCTACAGTTTTAGAATAAGTTTTCTGCCTTGCGGAACTCGTCGAAAAAGTGCATTTAGCACTTTTCTCTCCTCAAACAGTCCTCAGGCTTTTTCGAAAATTATTCTAAAACTTCCGGCTTCAACAAAGTCTGGAAATTTCTGCAGTTCAAACTATCTTTTTTAAATTGAGTTTAGAAAAGTTGTTATTATAAAAATCAAAAATGCAAATGTCCTTATCCCATATTCCAACATCTACAGAAGCTGAACATTTGTTTTCTTTTTACAGGACAGAAAAGATAAAACAATAAGTGAAGGAACCTTAAGGGCTTTGAAGCCGTTGGTGGTTTTGCTTACTTTGTCTATACAAAGTGAGAGAAGAGAAAAAGAATAAATATAAAATATTTTTTACAATATTATCTATTCTTGAATGATTAATAAGGGATAAATTAGTATTCTAGTTTTGAAATATTCATGATAGCCATCCATAAAATTCATTTAATCCATCAATGATAGCATCCATTGCTACTTTATCTCTAATTTTTGTTGATATATTTTTTAACCAATTTTTTACATTTTTACCGAAAGCTTTTTCTTTATGATTAATTATTGTTGTATCTTCTTGAATTGATTTTCTTAAATCTTCCAAATCATCTGAATTCAAGTTGTAGTTTTGTAATTTCTTTGATAAATTTTCAAAATCATTTTTTATCTGAATACTTTTATTTTTATTATAATCTCCAATATTGATAGTAATGTTTCCATCAAAAATAGCATTTTTAAAGATTTCTTTTGTATCGATTTCTTTAGATTTTGATTTAATATTTTTATCACTTATATCTTCTGGAATCATTTCTGAAATATCTAAAATAAAATCTAATAATCGACTCCTAATTTGTGTTAAAATTCCTAAAATTTGAGATTTTGCAACTTGTCTCTTAAGATTAGTTACATTGAGAGAAGAATCTAAATTTTTTGTTAATAATGGAGCAAATTCAAGTTCAAGGGAAAAAAATAGTGTATCTTCATTTTTAGAGAGATTCTCTATAGTAGAGATACTATCTGAAAATTTTATAATTGTAAAAAAATCTAATTCTTTATCCTTTAAGTGCATTATAGGGATAGGATGATTTGTATACCTTGTTGTATAATTTTGAAAAGAACCAACAACAATATTGTGAATTTTTCTATAATCAGGTACAGATTCAATGTTGTCGTATCCATTAAGTTCTTGATTAACCCATGTTAGTAATGACTTTTCACCCATTTTATGAAGAAGAATTTTAGTTTTAATAAGTGCATTTTCTAAATTGCAATTTTCACTACTTAATATTTCAATAATTTCATCAATTAATTTCACTTTTACTCCTTAGGATAATTATTTATTAAATACTCATTCTATATAAAGTACTCTTAAAATCATTAACTAAAAATAAATGTTTAATAGTAGTTATTATATATGTATAAATTAATGATGTGATTACCAAAATATTATTTTACTCCTACCTTATTCAAACTATGTTACTATCCCAAATGAATAAAAAATACCAAATACTAAAAGATATTTTCGGACACGAGCATTTTAGAAGTTTCCAAGAAGAGGTTGTTGATTGCATTCTTAACAAACAAGATGTTTTGACGATTTTGCCAACGGGTGGTGGAAAATCACTTTGTTATCAACTTCCTACGCTTCTTATGAATGGAACTACTGTTGTAATCTCTCCGCTTATTGCACTTATGCAAGACCAAATAAAAGCTTTAAATGATTTGAATATTAGTGCTGAAATGATAAGTTCTGCTACTTCAAATGATGAAAATAGTTTCACTCTTCAAAAGCTTTTAAATGGGGAGTTAAAATTTATTTATGTGGCACCTGAAAGGTTCACTTCAAATGAGTTTGTAGCAGTTTTACAGCGAATAAATATAAACTATTTTGTAATAGATGAAGCGCATTGTGTTTCGGCTTGGGGTCATGAGTTTAGGGCTGAGTATAGAAATCTTGATAGATTAAAAAGATTTTTCCCAAATACTGCCATTTGTGCATTTACAGCAACTGCTACAAAAAAAGTTGAAGCTGATATTGCTTCTTCTTTGAACTTACAAAATCCAAGACATTTCAGAGCAAAAACTGTAAGAGATAATCTTGATATAAAAGTAGAACCACGAATTGCAAATGGGAAAACTCAAATATTAAATTTCCTAAAAACTCACAAAGGTTTATGTGGAATTATCTACACTTTTACAAGAAAAGAAGCAGAATCAACAGCTGAGTTTTTGAGTGAAAGCGGATATAGTGCAAAAGCCTATCATGCAGGACTTAGTAATGATAGAAAAAATGAAGTTTTTAATGATTTTGTATATGAAAAAATAGATATTGTGGTAGCAACCATCGCTTTTGGTATGGGAATTGATAAATCAAATATTCGTTTTGTAATACACACTTCATTGCCAAAAACTCTTGAAAACTATTATCAAGAAATAGGGAGAGCTGGTCGTGATGGAGCCATGTCTTATGTTTATATGCTTTACTCAAAATCCGATGAGGTAAAAAGAAAAATACAAATAGAAGAAGCCATCGACAATGCTTACAAACAAACTGGACTTGATAAGTTAGAGTTTATGTATAGATATTGTGTGAGTAATAATTGTCGTCATAAGATGATTGCAGGTTATTTTGAAGATGAGATTGAAGCTTGTAAAACTCTATGTGATAACTGCACAAAAGGTGAAGTTGAGCAGGTTGATATGAGTGTGGATGCTCAAAAACTTCTAAGTGCTATTTACAGAAGTGAACAAAGATTTGGATTAAATCACATCATAGATATTTTAAGAGGTTCAAAAAATCAAAAGTTATTAGATTTTGGACATGAAAAACTTAGTGTTTATAATTTGGGTGCAAATAAAAGTAAAAATGAGTGGATAGCAATTGCAGATAAATTAATAGATATGCAAGCACTTACTTTAGGGGAATTTCGAGCTTTGAAAATAAGTTCTTTAGGTTTAGAGATTTTAAAAGGAAAAGAGAAACTTTTTATAGATAGTGATAAACTAGGAATCGCTTCAAAAATCCAAGAAGAAGAGACTGAACTAAGTTTTGATGAACTAATTTATGAAAGATTCAGAACCTTACGAAGAGAGATAGCACAAGAGAGCGAAGTTCCAGCTTATGTGATATTTGGAGATAAAACTTTAAAAGAGTTATCAAATAAACTTCCTCTTTCAAAAGATGAGATGTTAAATATAAATGGTGCTGGTCTTGTAAAATATGAAAAATATGGTGAAGCTTTTTTAAATTTATGTAAAGAGATAAAAGAAGAGTTTAGCGAAAAACTTGAACAAAAAGAGCCATTAAAAAAACTAACAAAAACATATCTTGAAACTTTTGATTTGATTCAAGAGGGGAAAAGTGTAGAAGAGATTGCACAAATTAGAGATTTAGGATTAACTTCTGTTTTAGGGCATATTTCAGTTTTAGCTGAGCATGAAAAAATCTCAAAAGAGAAAAAAGAAGAGTTATTAAAACCTCTTGAAATTCCACAAAATATAAAAAACTGGATAGAAGAAGGTTTAAAACTTGATACTTTAAAAGAGTTAAGACAACAGTTGTATATGTATGAGTATTTGTCAAAAAAAGATTAGTTATATTGAGTGTTTAAAGATACAGTAGAAGGTAAATTTCTACTGTATTATTAGATTATTTTAGATTTTGTTTTGCAAAATTTCTAACTTGCTCATTACTGTCATTTTTAAGAACTTCTAAAACATTTGAAGATGTTTGTGGATCTTTTGCAATTGTAGTTCTTACATTTAAAGATGCTTTATTTACTAAGTATTCTTCTGTTAAGTTGCTAAATTTATCTCCTGCAAATGCAGTGTTTAGTAACACCATTGATAACGATAATATTGTGAAAATTTTTTTCATTTTAATTCCTTTTTTTGATTTGTAATGGAATTCTAGTTAAATAGGACAAAAAGTATCTTGATTTAAATCAATAAAATAGGATAATTTATATCCTATTTAGAAAAAGAGTTGTGAAGTCCTATATATAGGCACTTGTAAAGAGTAAATTTTTTAATTGATATTAGTCATTGTTAAATAAATCAAAATTAATTATACTTAACATTATTTATTAAAGAGAGCATATGAAAAAAATTTATGGAACTTTGATTTTCTTTTTTTATTTTATTAAGTATCCAGTAGTTATATATTTACTACTTGCTTATTTTTATTTGGAAGTACAAACTAGTTTGATTATGAATATATTAGGATTTGTTTCATTGCTACTTATTGTAAAAGATTTATTTTTTCCATATAAAAAATCTGATAATTGTTCAGGAGTTAAAAAATGATATATGTAACTATAAAATTAATTCATATTTTTTCTGTATTTATTTATGGTGGATTTTTATTTACTGATAATTTATTTTTGACAAAAATAAAAAAAGATTTGAGTAATGAAGAGCATAGTTTAGTTAGAGAATACTTTATGCAATATGTTAGAAAAGTCGTTCCCAAAGCTCTTCTCGTTGCTGTTGCTTCAGGTATATATTTATTTTATATGAATTTTGGAACAATAGGGGAAGAAGGATTAACTAATTTTCAAATATTATTAGCTATTAAAGCATTTTTAGGACTTTGGTTAGGATTAAGAGGAATTTTACAAGTATTTTTTAAAATACAGCCTTTTGTTTTTAAAAGTCATATATTCCCATTTATTTTAGTGATAATTATAATATTTATATCTCAAATAATGTTTGTAATTTAAGTTTATTCATCAGAAAACCATTTTTTATTATAGTCTTTTAATGACTCTGGATAGTGTCTATGTTTTGGAATATTATTTACAATTACAGCAATTGCTAATAATATAAAAGCACCTGATGTCACAGGAACTAAAACATATAAGAAACCTAAATCATGGATTTGATTACTTCCAATTACAGCGATAAGTGCAGTAGCACCACCTGGTGGATGAAGAGTTAATGTTAACTGCATAAATAGTATTGAAGTTGCAACTGCAAAGGCAGAACAAAATAGTATATTCCCTGAAAAAAGTTTAAAAGATATAACTCCTATAATAGCTGATAAGATATGTCCGCCAACTAAGTTCCTAGGTTGAGCCAAAGGAGAGTTTACAGCTCCATAAACCAAAACAGCACTAGCTCCAAATGAACCAATAACAAGTGTTAAATCTTTATCATCTAAGAAGTCTTGATGAAAATATGATATGGCTAAGATACCTAAAAATGAGCCAATCCAAGACCATATGATATTCGCTTTTTCTAGTGGTTCAGAATTTATTTTTTTGAATTGTTTAAAGAATGTTTTCATATTATAGCTTTAATTTTTAATTGAAAACTATGCTATCTAAAAGTTAAAAAAAGAGGTATGATTTAGGTCAATTTATATACTATAAGAAGAGAATCTTATAGTATATTTAATTGGTGAGCTAAATCAGCAGCTATTCTTTCATAATTTCTAACAGCCAAAAGTCTTTTTTGACCATTAATTCCTACAAGTGCAACATCTTCTTTGGGTAGTTTGATTATTTGCTCTACTTTTTCTCTAATTGATTCTTCTGTAAAATCACTAAACCAAGCACTATTATTATCTTCAAAAATTGAAGCATTATTTTCATTATTACTCATAATACAAGGAACGGCACTTGAATAATAATCTAATATTTTTATAGGAGTTGAACTATTAAATAAAGCAATATCCGGAAGAACAGATAATCCAACATCTGCAAGTGCAATTAGCTTTAATAAATCTTCTCTAGTTTTTGCATCACAAATTTCAATATTTTTTCTTAAATCTGGGAATTTTGATAACATATCATCTAAATATTCAGGGTCTTTTGTAGAAATCATTAGCTTATAATTATCACTTGGAATATTACTAAATGCTTCTAAAACTGTTTCAAATTCTCTTAATTTATCAAGTGTTCCTGCATAAAAGAATCTTTTTTCACTTCCTTCATGTTGGATATTTTGATGTAAAACATCAGGATCAATTGCAGATGGAATTACAAATGTTCTTGTTTTTACATCTTTGAAATAATCTTTTTTCATTTGAAATGATGTTGGAAGAAAAATATCACATTCATTAATCAGTGAGATTTCACTAAATGTTTGAATTTTATTATTTATAATATCAAAAAAACTTTTTTTATGATTTGCTTCATCTGTTTGTAGTTTTGCGATTCTTTTAGGGAATGATAATCTAAATCCAACTTTATAGTTGTATTTGATTTTCTTTTTTAGAACATCTTTTAGTAAAGTAATATTATTTCTTACTACAACAAAAGCATAATCTTTTATGCTTATGCCTTTTTTATCAAGCTCTTCTAATAAATTTGTACTAAATTTCTCAGGTACGATGATTCTTGCATCATCTTTTATTTCAATTTCTGTTTTGAATTTTGAGAAAAAAATTGTATTTATCTCAAAATGTCTGTTTAAATACTTTTGAAATAAAGGGCCTATAAAACTATGATCAGTATATTCATCTTGGTCTGTTACATATAAAAACTTACTCATTTCTTTACTCCTAAATTTTGCTAGAAAATTTTAGCACTTAAAAGTCGCAACAAAAGAGCATTTTAAAAAAAATAAGAATTAATATAATTTCCCCATTAAATCAACATGGGTTAAATACACTCTTAAATCAAATTCTACTTGATGATAAGAGGGCATTACAAAAGTACATAAATTATAAAAGGCCTTGTTGTGTTCTCTTTCTTTAAAGTGTGCAAGTTCGTGAACAACAATCATTTCAAGGAACTCTTCTGGCATATTTTTAAAAATTGAAGCAACTCTTATCTCATTTTTTGATTTTAGTTTTCCACCTTGTACACGTGAGACAATAGAGTGCATTCCAAGAGCATTATTTATAACATTTATTTTTCCATCATACATAACTTTTGATACTTGATATTTTTTAAAGTAATCACTTTTAAAATCCATTACATAAGAGTATAAAGCCTTATCATTTGTATATGTATGAGCCTTTGGATATTTTGTTTTTATATATGATGATAATTTATTTTTATCAATCAAAACTTGAATTTTATCTTGTAAATCTTTTGGGTAATGGTTTAAATATTTCATAAAGAATTATAACCTATTGTGATACAATGCACACTTATTTTTTTCTAAAGAGGTGATTATGAGTATAGAACAAGAGTTAATGAATAGAAGTGAGTCTTCATGTGAGCTTTGTAAATCAACAAGTGATTTAAGTGTATATGAAGTTTCACCAAGTGATGGAAGTGCTGAACAATCAATATTATTATGTTCAACTTGTAAAGAACAATTCGAAGATGAATCAAAAATAGATGCAAACCATTGGTTTTGTCTAAATGATTCTATGTGGAGTACCGTTCCAGCAGTTCAAGTCGCTTCATATAGAATGCTTAAAAAAATTGGAAATCAAGATGCACTTGATATGATGTATATGGAAGATGATGTAAAAGCTTGGGCTGATGCTGGGATCTCTACAATTGATAGCTCAATTGTTCATAAAGATTCAAATGGTGTTACTTTAAACGCAGGTGATACAGTAACTATCATCAAAGATTTAGAAGTAAAAGGCGCTGGATTTACTGCAAAAAGAGGAACAGCTGTAAGAAATATTTCACTTACAGATAATCCTGAACAAATAGAAGGACGAGTAAACGGTGTTAAAATCGTTCTTTTAACTTGTTTTCTTAAAAAGTCTTAATTTAATATGCAACAAATATTAAATACACCTAGATTAATTTTAAGAACTATTGAAAACAATGATTTTGAAGAAATTCATAGAAAAATATTTTCAAATTTTAATGTAGTAAAAAACACTTTTGGTTCAGAATTATTTACATTGGATGAAACAAAAGATTTTTTAGTTAAAAATGCAAATTTTAATGGTTCTCTTGGATTATCTGTTATTATTGAAAAACAAAGTAATACTATACTTGGACTAGCAGGTGTTTTAAAGTGTAATTATATGGATGATAACGATTATGAAATAGGCTTTATTTTACAAGAGGAATCTTGGGGGAAAGGTTATGCATCAGAAATTGCTATGGCACAAATAAATCAAGTTAAAGACGAATTAAAAAGAAATAGAGTTTTAGCTGCTAGTTCACCTATAAATAAAGCTTCGATTAAAACATTGGAATCTTTAGGATTTACATATGAAAAAAACCTCGAAACTTCAAGAGGTGAGAGACTTATTTATGTGATGGAATTAAAATAAAAGAGGATTAGATCTCCTCTTTTATCTTCTCTAAATCTTTTATTTTCTCTAAATATTGCTCTTTTTTCAATGTTACAAAATTCATTCTATCTTCGTTTATTTCTAAGTATTGTTCTTTTGAGTATTTTACGATTTTAAATAAATAATTTCTTTTTGATGTTAAGAAATCTTCGATTTTTTCAAACCCAAAATTTGCTTTTAATTTTGCAACAATTTCATCTTCTCTTGGATGAGAAATAGAGAATCTTGATGGTTCTTTTTTATATAGCTCTTCTGATTCTAAAATTTGTTGTTCAAAGTGCGCAATAGTTGCTTGTGTAGTTTGGATATAGCTATATGATAAAGCTCCATTAAAATATGCGAATTTTTTTCTAAGAGCTGATATGTTTTCTAAAATAGCTGTGTTATAACTATTTAAAACATTTTCATAAACTTTTGCTGCAAAGTGTCTTGTACTTGAGAACTCTAAATCAGATGCAATTTCTCTATGTTTTCTAATAAGTTCATATGGTTCTTGCCATTTATTTACTTCATTTTTTATATGTTTATATACATCTCTAAATGATTCATCTGTGTTAAGTTCTATATTTTTAAGAAGCTTGATTGATCTTTTAAACATTTTATCAATAGTTTGATCATCGTAAAATAAACCTTTGTATACTGCGTCTGAGTCTATCCAGAATGTTTCATATTCAAATTTCTCAATTTTACCACCTAAAAATCCTTTTGATTCTTCAAATCTAAAAGCAGATCTCTTTTTAATATTTTTAAATGTCTCGTGGGCAATTTTTTCCATGATTGTTTCTAAAGAATTATAGATATTAAATAGCTCTTTTGAGTATCTTTTATGAATATTTTCAAACAATTCTAATACATTTTTTTCACTAGCTTTTAAAATCTCAATTAATCCATCATAGATTTTTGTAATTGTTTCATACTCTTTGATTAAAATATCACAAATACCTTTTAAATCTTTTTTAATAGCAAATTCTTTTGATTCGGCTGCTTGTGGTCGAATAGTATTATTTATAAATTCTAAAACCTCTTGAATATTTGATTCTTTTAATAATTTATCATTATTTGATGTATCTATGTTATTAATTTCATCTAAATCTCTATAGTAGTCATCAAGATTTTTTGCAATTGATGCGATATTACCACTTAGTGAATTTCTAATACTTTCCATAAGTTTGTCTTGTTTGTCTTGAATTAAAACATCAACTTGATGTGCTCTTGATTCAAGTGCCATTTTTGCAGAAATAGGAGTTACTTGAGCAAAATACTTTCCAAATTTTTCACTTACATATTTTGTAGTTGTTTCAACTTGGTCTGGTGTTAATTTATCTTTTTGATTTAATACACATAAAGATTTATTTTTAAAGTGTTGCATATACTCTTCTAAAACTTCAGCCTCAGAAAGTTTTCCTGCATTATCAATAAGTGTTAACCAAATAATTCCACCCACATCTCTTAGAACTTTTCTTGTAGTATCCGTATCGCTTTGAGATTGAGAGTTTAATCCTGGAGTATCCACAAATGAGATATCTTTTAAAATATCCATTGGAGCATAAAGTGTAAGATATTTTATATCTTTCATTTCATGTTCTCTTTGATCTGTAAAATCTGCAATTGATTCAATTGGCGCGTACTCTTGTGCACCTGAGTAATAAGTGATTTTTAGTTTATACTCTTCACCATAGTTAATAAAATTAACTTTAGAAGTAACTGGAGTAATTCCTGTTGGTAAGATATTTCTAGCAAGTAATGCATTTAGAAAGGTTGATTTTCCAGATGAAAATTGCCCTGTAATTGCAACTTCCATAGGATATCTTGCACGCCTGATTTGTTTATTTAAAATACCGACAAGTTGATTTGATGGACAGAATTTTTCATCAAGTAATTTAGCTTGAATTTTTTTGATATCTCCTACTAAACCTTCTTCATAGACAACTTCTTGAATATTATAAGTATCTTTATACTCAGTAACAAAACTTTTTAGGATATTGAAATTTGCACTCATTAGTTTAATCCTTTTATCGTTTTAGCAACATTTTCTAGTTTTTTGATATTTTTATGAATATCAATAGATAATTGAGCTTTATTTTTATCATTTTCTTCAAATGAATTTATCTGTTTTTGAAGCATCTCTTCATCATTTTTTAGTTTTTGTTCAAATGTTTTTAATGGTGCATTTAGCGTTGAAAAGAAAGATTCAATTAATAAACTACTTACTTTTTTTGCTTTTGCTTTAATATCTGCTTCAATTGATGTGAATTGATTTTTTATAAGTAGTTCAATTTCCCTATCTAGTTCATTCATTTTACTTTCTTTAGATTTTGAAACTACATCTATAACTTGTAATATTAAAACTTCATTATTTGAAGTTAAAAATCCTGATTTAAAGTCATCTTGGAAGAATCCTCTTGCATCAAAGTTCTCATTTTTATGGCCTATTGTAAATCCCATATCATGATATTTTTGCTCACATTGTTCACCAATTGTTTGTGATTTTTTAATAAACTTATATCTATAATCTCTAATAACATCAATAATTCCATCTTTGATAGCGGTTTCAACGATAACCTTGATTCTTGAGTTTTCGGGTCTTTTTTTAGTTTTCTCAAAAGAGTATCTAACATCACTTACAACTCTTTGTTTAATAACAGTTTGAAGCTCTAGTAATTCGCTTTGTACAAATGTTTCAAGAGAAGTAATATACTCTTTAGCATCATTTTTATAATAGTTTATATCTTCATTCATTGCTTGAAAGATTCTAGTATTTACAACTTTTTTCTTATTAAACTCTTCAAGTTCTTTTTCTAACTCATCTTTTGATTTTGATAGTAGTATTAACTCATAGTTGTAAAAAGAGTTTTGTTTTTCTATAATTTTTTGTAATTGATTTTTTGAAGATTGAATTACAAGTTCACCTTTTTGAGAGTTTGAACCAAACAGTGTTTCATTTAAATATTTTTCAATTTCTAAAATACCTGTATCTTCAATACTATATCCAGCATCTATAGCTTCTTGCTCTCTTCCTGTTCTATGTAATAGTGCCATTTTCCCAGAAATTGGAATAAACTTAATTGTTTTTAAAATATAATCAAGTTGAGAATCTTTATTTTGTGCTTTTAATTGTCGCTCAATTGATGATTTAGTGTATTTAATAACTTCATCTAATTGTTCTTTTGAAACTGTATCAGCACGTGTTATAACAATTAAAAGTTTTGAAATATTTTGGTAGAGTAGGGCATCAATTATAAACTCAACATCTTTAAGTGTTGCACTTTGAGATACATTCATTAAGTGTAACATCATATCACAAGCAGAGATATACTCTTTTGTAATCTCTTCTCTTTGAATAACAGGGTCATCAAGCCCTGGAGTATCTACTATTTCAATACCATCAGATAAAAAGTCAAGTTTAGAACCTAATTCCACATATTTTACTAAGTTACATTTTTTACCACTTGCTTCTGCTGATGTATAAGATGATAAGTCATTTATATCAACTTGGTCAAATCGTGAAACAGGTTTAATATAATTTTTTAATTCATCACCAAAGATTCTATTTGTTTCATTTACAAAATCTCTCATTGATTCTAATTGTTCAGCTGATTTTAAAATTCTATCCCACTCTTGTTGATTCCAATAAAAAACTTTCGCATTATCAGTTGGATTATGTTTTACAATTGTTAAGTTAGCAGTTTCAGGAACAACAGCACTTCCTAGAATTTCTCTTCCCATTAAGGCATTTAACATAGTAGACTTACCAGCATTCATAACACCTGTAATTCCAATAGAGAATTTTTGATTATTTAAGTAAGTGCTTGTGTTGTTTAACTCATCTAAAATTTCTTGATTATTTAAATCATTTTTTAGTTCAGCAATTAATTGCTCAACTGTAGTTTTTAGCTCTTTAAATGAAGATTTGTTTGTATCTTCATCTTTAATTTCATCAGAAATTTTAGTTTCAACTTCAACCAAATCAAGCTCTTTATAATCAAATAAAGAGATTAATTTTGTGTAGTTTTCACTATTTAAAATACTTTCATCTTTTAAATACTCAAAAGATGAGTGTAGAACTGAAATATTTTGTTTTGATCTGTTTGATAAAATAGCTTCAACAATGTTATGTTGTAAGTGATTTAATTCATTATTATTAGAAGGACTTTTTACATTTATTTGTTGACATAGAGTTTTAAATGACGTTAATGCCAAATATTTGTCATAGTTTTTTCTTGTAGCACTAATAATTAAAGCAAAGATAGTAAATATCTCTTCGTTAATTTTAGTTTCAATTGGCTCTACATCTAAATTCTGCTCGAAAGTTATACCGTGATACAGTAAAAAATAATCATTTGCTAAACTCATTTTAAATCTCCTAAAATGTAAAAAGTTAAATATCACTAATGATACTTAACTTTTTATATTTTTATTAACGAAGGAATTGAATCCTTCGTAATAATTATCTAAGTGATACTAACTTTCTTCTTAAGTAAGCAATTTTATTTTGTAATGGTAAGTGTTTTGGACAATGGTCTTCACATGCCATTAAAGACATACAACCAAAGATTCCATCATCATCACCGATTAATTCATAAAAGTCTT
>Ga0180008_1000255_pt1 | contig 51554 bp, 20 predicted proteins | sample MM_PW_MetaG_FD_121121 | JGI IMG/M metagenome (GOLD analysis project Ga0180008, IMG submission 121121) | Groundwater microbial communities from the Aspo Hard Rock Laboratory (HRL) deep subsurface site, Sweden - MM_PW_MetaG | ecosystem: Environmental > Aquatic > Deep subsurface > Groundwater... | reverse complement strand
TGTATTCATTTACATATCGATTAAATATCTCATTTTTTGTTGCCATAGTCATAATCCCTATGGTAACACGAATTATGAGCTATCCGCTATCTTTTCGGTAACATTAATTATGAGCTAAAAGGGTCCATTGTATTAATTAAATAAATCAAGTATAATGTATCTAATTACAGTGTACAGAAAGCGTATACACTGCCGGAGGCCATTATGTTGCGTCTGTTTATTCTTTTAACGTTCTCTTTATCGGGATTTCTCACGTCATCGGGTAATCTTATTGTCAATTCATCCTTTGAAGATGCAGATGATGGGAAACCTGCGGGATGGCTTTTAGGCACCGACGCAATAAGTATCGAAGAAAGAGAAGATAATGGTAAAAATTGCCTGCGGATCAGTCACTCCGATACGGGACCAAATTACAGTATGGCGTATCAGACTGTTACGGTCAAACCAAATACTGCCTATATTGCAGTATGTTATGCGCGTACGAGCAAAGATCTGCAAAGTGCTTCCGGCGGTGCACCCCGTTTGTATATTACCGGTGCAGACGGTGCAAAAGAACTACTGGTATCAGTAAATATATCTTCTCCGGAATGGACAAAAACCGAACGTGGATTTAACAGTAAAGAAAATACGTCAGTAACCGTCCGCGTATATCTCCATAATTCAAGCGGATCGGTGTGGTACGATGATGTGGAAGTATGGGAAGAAACTGAATACAGAACTATGCAGCGCGGAGGAGCAAAATCTGAAAAATTCCGGTCAGTTCCGTCAGCGGAGAAAAAAAAAACATCCGTTACAAAACAAACCATGTCGGATTCAAACCTGGTAAAAAATCCCGGTTTTGAAGAAATTGAGGACGATGCACCTGTTTCCTGGGAAAAAGGAAGTGACACCATTGTGACGGACGAAGATGAAAAATGTTCCGGTTCCCGCTCCATACGTATAACACATGAAGCTGACGGTGATAATTTTTCTCAGATCCGGCAGGTAATACCCGTAAAACCGAACACACAATACATCGCGTCTTGTTACATAAAAGCCGAAAAAGGATTAACCCTTGGTACTGGGGGTGCTCCGCGATTGTATGTAACCGGCGTTGGAGGTGAACAAACACCGTTAGTTATCGCTGCTGCAGGACCAGAACATGTAAAATGGACGAAACTCGAACGCGGCTTCAATTCAGGATCATACACCGAGGTGAACCTCAGAGTGTATCTGCATAACACGAGGGGAACGGTCTGGTTTGATGACATTATTCTTATGGAAGCAAGAAACGCAACGGGCTCAGTTCAGAGTGCACCGTCACCGGCTGCGGCAAGCACAGTCACCTCAGGAAAAAATGAAATTAAACCGGAAACTTTTGACAAGGTAAATTACGCATATTCACCGGAACGCTTTATAGGAGGTGCGATGGTGCATCCCGACGGACTCCGCTTCGCACGGGGACGCGCAGAATATTTCTACCGCAGAACATTCATGCTTAAAAAAAATATTAAAAACGCCTGGCTGCAGATAGGCATTGATGAAGGCGGCACGGTTTTTTTAAATGAAAATGAACTTGGAACGGTAAAAATATTCTGGAAACCGGTTGTGTACGATATTACACAAACAGTACGGTCCGGAAAAAATATTATAGCGTTAAGTCACGTAAATGAAGTAAACCGGGCGAGCGTTAACCTTGATATTACCGTTAACTATCAGGACGGCACCTGGGAAAGAATTGTGTCTGATGAACTTTTTAAAAGTATCAATACCATTCCGGAAGAGGGATGGCAGAAGGTAAACTTCGATGATTCCGCCTGGGTGCCGGTCGCGCTGCAAACCCTCCCGCCCGTAGGTGTGTACTCCTACAGAAAGGATCCGCCGGATTATATTGAAAAACGCGAAGGGCCGGTATTGAATATCACCGGCATCAGTTTTCCACGTACAATTAAACCCCTGCAGTCAGTGAACTATACCATAACATTCACTACAACGAAAGAACTCACCGGTAATGAATATTTTTACCTACGTCTTCGCGGAGAACAGTATCCGGTTTGGGAAAAGGAAACAGACTGTGCAAAACTCTCCGTAAAAAAACTTCCGGATGGCGGGTACAGTATTTTTCAGACCATGCCTGCGCTTCCTAAGCTGCTTCCGTCAATGAAATTAACCTTACAGATGGGAGTATACGGACGCCGTATACAGTATGCGGAAAGCCTGAGCCCATACCTTGTACAATTCATTAACGATTTGCCGAAAGAACCGAATCTTGAGTCAAAAGTAGTCAATGTAAACGGAGTCCCACAGTTAATGGTGAACGGTAAACTCGTGTTCCCCATCATTGATAACCGCATTGGTCCTCCCGGATATGCATCGCTTACCGGCAGCGGTGCGAATATAGTCACCATTTGGGTTGGATTCCACGAGGGCAGTATAGCAAATTTCTGGTATGGAATTAATGATTACCGCTTCACCGGTCTCGATGCGTTTATTTGCGAAGAGATCCGGCAAAATCCGAATGCATGGATTATGCTTAAAATTTCTACTCAGCCCGGGAAGTGGTGGGAAAAATTATATCCTGATGATATTGCCCGTGATGATCGCGGGACTAACGCACGGATGCATGGATATAGCGAGGTAACCCTCTGTTCTGAAAATTGGCGTAGAGACGCGTATAAAGCTTTCACCGCGATGTTCGGTCATCTTGAGAACGCGCCCTACGCATCGCGTATAATCGGGTATTGCATGAACGGAGGCAGCGGACCTGAGTGGCACTATTGGAATGCAGGGTGGGGGCAAGTTTACGATTACAGTCCTGTTGCATTGAAAGGGTTCCGCAATTTTCTTCAAAAAGATAAAGGATATTCTGTGCAGGCAGCGGCAGATACGGTTATCCCTTCAAAATCCGAGCGTCTATCAGCAGAACTTGGACTGCTTCGCGATCCTGGGAAAAACCTGCTTTCAGTGTATTACGATCAGTTCCTCTCTCAAATGGTGGCTGATGCGGCATTATTTTGCGCACGTACCGCGAAAGAATTAACCGGCCGGAAAAAAATTGTCGGGATGTATGGAGCCTACCCCCTCGAAACATCCCGTATGGGAAATTATATGTGGCAGGCAGGTGGGAAAAACGACTTCCGGAGGGTGTTTCAATCCGATGATGTTGATCTGAGTCTCGGTCCCCAAATGTACTGGGTCCGTGCGCACGGCGATGTGGGTGAATGGATGCAGGCGTTCCGCTCTGAAATGCTCGCAGGGAAACTCGTGCTCAGCGATGATGACAGCCGCACGTATCTTTCCGGTTACGTGGAAGTAGGTCCCGGCCGCTATCAGTCAACCGACAGAGTAACGAGTATTCATGTTATGCGCAGAGCATTCGGCAAAACACTGTGCCGGCTCTCGCCGATAAGCCTCCTTCCCGCTGCGGGTATGCGTTCGTTTGACGATGATACAATAAAAGCCGATCTGGGTCTTCTGCAGCAATACGGCCGATTCACCTGGGAAAAGAAAATTCAGCGGAATGCCGAAATCGCGGTAATTGTTGATGAAGAAAGCGTGTCTCTTGTGGGTTATGATGCACTGAGCAGACTCGGCAAAGACCTGATAAACTTTCAGACATCACGGCTTGGAAAAACAGGCGCTCCTATTGACTATCTTTACTTTGAGGATTTAGTGAAATATGATCTCCGATATAAAATGTATGTTTTCTTGAATTGTTTTACCTGTGATGAAAAATACATTGGAAGCATACGGCGCAATATATATCAGAAAAAAGCGACTGCGGTCTGGCTGTATGCACCGGGCCTCGTCCGCGGTATGAAAGCGTCTCCGGCACACATGGAAGCACTTACGGGTATGAAACTCGCGCAGGGCAGCGGCGAAGTATCTCCGCAGATTAAAATTACCCAATCCTCTTTCGCTCAAAAAGCCGGTATTGATTCCTTCGGTTCCGGCGGAGAATTAAAAATGATCCGGCCGTATTTTATTTCAGAAGATTCGTCCGCTGAAGTACTCGGCGTGTATCAGGAAAATAATCAGTCCGCTTTTTCTGTGAAAAACATTTCAGGATCGAAAATTTATTTCAGCGGGGCTCCGGTAATAAATTCTGAAATAATGCGGACTATTGCGCGTGACAGCGGCATACACATCTATTGTGACGGCAATGATGTACTGGAAGCAAATGATAGTTTTATTATGTTTCATGCATCAAGTTCCGGAAAAAAAACGATCACTCTTCCCCGGCCGTCTCAGGTCACCGACATATTTGATAAAAAATCAACGGATAAACCGGTTAAAACTATCAGCTTTTCATGTGAACTCGGCGAAACAAGAGTATTTTACCTCGGCAGTAACGCAGAGCTTAAAAAAATGGGGCTGCTATAGCCGTGTAGAATAAATTAAAAATCCGGCAAATGTGTGCGTAATATTGGATTTTTTATAAAATCTTAAAAATCACCTGAATAAAACTTATTGCGATTGTACACAGCAGAATATTTTTTAATATTTTTGGCGAGGTAATTTTACTTACCCTTGCTCCCAATTGCGCAGACAACAGCGATCCGCAGATAACAGGCAATAAAAATAAATAATTAACCTGTAACGATAAAATTTTACCGACTGAACCAAAAAGAGCACCGATAAATACAATGCCAAGGCTGGTGCCAATAGTGATCTTTAAAGGTAATTTTAATATTTTAATCATTAATGGTATTAAAATAAATCCGCCGCCCGCGCCGACAATTCCGGAAACACTTCCAATAATTATACCAATAAAAACTGATAATTTTTTATTAACCAATATATTACTGATGTCGCTGGTATTCTCTTTTGATGTATCAATCAGAAGAATAAAAAAGGCTACTAAAATAATGAAACTGAATAAAATAAGAATATGTTCATTATTTAAAAATTTTGAAAGATATGAGCCAATAAGTGAAAATATTCCCATTGGTATGCCGATATACAATAAACTTTGATAATGAACAAATCTATTTTTTTTATGGATTATGATTCCGGAAATTGAAGAAAAGAAAACCTGAATCATTGATAGCCCGGCGACAGATTTCATTTCGAGGGTTTCGGCACAAAAAAAAGGCGGAACAGTTAACATCAACGGTATCATTACTACCGCACCGCCCAGTCCGAGAAATCCTGATAAAAAACCGCCAAAAAGACTTATTATGAATAATGTAATAATCATGTAATTTTTTTTTCCTGACCATTATACTCTTGCTTCTTTATTATATCATTAGAAATATCCCTGAAACTTAAAGTTTGCGTGTGCCATTACAAGGCGAACGTACACTTTTTGATTTATCAAAAATGTGTGCGTTCGAACCATTAGTATTTGCTGTTTCGCAGGAAAACGCAAACGGGAAAATTGGATAATAAAAAAGGAGAATTCAAAATGCATATTTCATCATTGACTTTTTACATGGTTTAAACTATAATAGTGTACGCGCTTTAAAAAGCCGCAAAGCATAAGTTATACAGGAATCAATGAATGAATACACTTGAGTTAAAGTCTGCCATCGAAGGGTTAGCTCAGCAGACCGATATCGATCAGAAGATTGTCCTTGATGTGGTCAAAGAAGTCGTTATATACGAAATCGCCGAATATTTAAACGTAATGGATGATGACATTCTCGTAGAAGTCAACGACGAATTTGAATTCAGCATTTTTTTATTAAAAGAAGTCGTTGAAGAAGTTATTGACGCCGGCCTTGAAGTATTACTCGAAGACGGCAAAAAAATCGACAAAGACACAGATATCGGAGAATTTGTAAAAGTTCCTGTCAACATCAAGGAAATAGACCGTAAGACCATAAAAAAACTCAACGGAGCATTGTCATACCGGCTGCGGTGTATTCATAACGAAGTTCTTTTTAAAGAATTTAAAGAAAAAGAAGGACAGATCGTCAGCGGAACATTTCTTCGGAAAAGCGGACGGGATTTCTTCATTGATCTCGGTCGTATCGAAGCCAGACTTCCTTTCCGTGAACAGTCTCCGCGTGAACGCGATTCATATGTCCAGGGCGATCGAATTAAGTGTTACCTGAAAGAAGTTGTACTGGATGAAAACAACAGACTGTCTCTCATGCTCAGCAGGATAGATCCTAATTTAATAAAATGCCTGTTTACTATCGAAGTACCTGAACTTCATGAAGGAGCAGTTAAAATAAAATCTATCGCACGCGAGCCCGGACGCAAAACGAAAATGTCAGTATTCTCTCAAAAAACCGGCGTCGAGCCAGTGGGTGCCTGTGTCGGGCTTTCCGGAATCCGTATTAAAGCGGTAATCAATGAACTGCACGGAGAAAAAATCGACGTTATTCCTTTTACAAATAATGTCAAGGAATACCTGGCCAAGGCAATGCAGCCTGCAAAAGTCCAAAAAGTTTTAATCATCAATGAAGAAGAAAAAGAAGCACTTGTTGCGGTTGAAGATGAATCTTTCCCTCTTGCCATCGGAAAAGACGGAACGAATATTAAACTTGCTTCAAAGCTCACGGGCTGGAAAATTAATCTGAAAACCCAGTCTCAGATCGCCAAGCACCCTGAAATTATGCAGATTTTCTCAAAGGCTGAAGATATATTTACAACCAATGTTGAATCTGATCTTCATCAGCTTACCGATATTCCGGAAGAAATAATAGTAAAACTCATGAATTCAGGCATTATGACTATCGCAGAATTATACGAAAAAACCGTAAATGATATTGCCAAAATAGACGGTGTTACTCACGAAGATGCGAAAAGACTCCGGGATACCATGGACGAACTCGTCGAGGTAGTCGATGAAAGTGAAATAGAAGCCACTCGTGAAGAATATTTAAAAGAAGTTGAGGATGAGATTTCAGGCGTAGACACTGACGAAGATATCAAAGAAGAAATACAGAGGGTGGAATATCTGATTTGCCCCTCGTGTAATTTCGAATTTGAATATGTCGGTCAGGAAAAATGCCCTTCGTGCGGAGTTGAATTTGAATTTGATGAAGAAGATGAAGAACAGGTGGAGGAAGTAACCGAATAATACGGATAACATACCTATGTCAGAAAAAGCGTCAAAAATTGTTTTACGGAAAAAGGACGACGGCACAACAGTCAAAGTAGTTGTCAAGAAAATACATAAACCCGTACGTCTGAAAGTTGTCACCAAAAAAACTCCGGAAACCCCGCCCGCAGCCGAATCAGAAAAAAAACCTCCTGTCTCACCAAATACCGCAGCTGACGCAAAAAAAAAAAAATCTGCCGAAAAACCGGATACTAAAAAATCCGCACCACCTCACGGCGGAGCAAAAAAAAAAATACTCGTTGCACGAAAAAAAAGCGATGATGGCAAATTCAAGGATTTATCTCCTCAGGCAATCTCCGAGCGTGCGCGTGTATACAGCGAAAGAAAAAAGCATTCAGGAAAAGACTCTGCACGAGAGATAAAGTCTGCCGAAATTTTTGACGGTGAAGAAGAGCATCTTAACAAACTATCTGACAAGATTATCCATACCAACAGCGAGGATGAATACGCAAATGTCCCGGGGCGTATAGAAATCCCCGAAGTTATTTCAATTAAAAACCTTGCGCAAAAGCTTAACCTCAAAGCCGTACAGGTAATTAAAAAGTTTTTCAGTCTTGGTGTAATGGACCTCACCGTAAATGACAGTATCGACTCAGAATCCGCCGTCATTCTCTGCAACGAATTAAACTGCACCGTCAAAGTTGTATCACTGCTTGAACAGACCAAAGTAGAAGAAGAATCCGGAGACGAATCAGATTATATTCCCCGGGATCCCATTGTTACCATAATGGGACACGTCGATCATGGAAAAACAACATTAATTGATTCACTCAGGAAATCCAATATTACGGCATCTGAATCCGGCGGAATTACACAGCATATCTCGGCATACAAAATTACCAATAGTCATGGCGCTGCGTTATTTATCGACACCCCCGGCCACGCGGCCTTTTCGGCAATGCGCAGCAGAGGTGCTGAGGTAACTGACATTATCGTACTCATCATCAGTGCAGTTGATGGTGTAATGCCCCAGACGGCAGAGGTTATCGATATTGCCAAAAAATCAGGCGCAGTTATTATCGCAGCGGTTAACAAAATTGATCTCCCCGGCGCCGATATAGAAAAAATCAAAAAACAGCTTGCAGAAAAACATATTCTGACTGAAGAATGGGGCGGTGATACGGTTCTGCTTCCCATCTCCGCTCTGAAAGGAGAAGGCATTAACGAGCTGCTTGAATCAATACATCTTCAGGCAGAGGTTCTCGGCATTAAGGGTAATCCTAAAATACGGGCATCCGGATTTGTACTCGAATCCAAAATCGAACAGGGAAAAGGAACGGTAATAACTGTGGTCATAAAAAACGGAACACTGCACACCGGCGATGCCTATATCGTCGGTAATTTTACCGGAAGAGTCCGGGCCATGTTTGATGAGTACGGCAAAACGCTCAAACAGTGCCCTCCTTCAGGCGCAGTAGAATTAATAGGTGTCAGTGGCACTCCTGTTGCCGGTGATAAATTCGTTGTGCTCACTTCAGAAAAAGAAGCAAAACAGCTTGCAGAACGGAGAATACAGCTCGTTAAGGAAAATGCCGCGCAGAACGTTAAAAAAGTTACATTAACCAACCTCTTCGATACCATGAAAGCCCAGCAGATTAAAGAACTGAAAGTATTCATCAGAGGCGATGTTTTCGGCTCAGTAGAAGCGGTTAAAGAAATGCTCAGCCGGCTCAAAAACGATGAAGTCCGGGTTAATATCATAGGCAGCGGTATCGGGCATATAACCGAAAGTGATATCAGGTCATGTGCAACCTCAGGCGCGATAGCGATAGGGTTCCGTGTCAAACCAAACGGAGAAGCAAGACGGCTCGCAGAAAGAGAAAATGTTTCTATCCGTCTTTATCAGGTCATTTACGATATTGTAGACGACATTACTGAAATGCTTGAGTCTATGCTCACCCAGGATGTTACCGAAGAAAAAAGCGGCACTGCCGAGATTAAAACAATATTCAAAATTTCCGGTACCGGAAAAATAGCCGGATGTCTGGTCATCGAAGGTAAAATTTATAACACAAACAAACTCCGGATCAAACGCAATCAGGAAATAATACATGAAGGAAAGGTTGCCGCATTAAAACATTATAAAGACGATGTTAAGGAAGTTGCAGGCGGAAGCGAGTGCGGTATCCAGATCGACGGCTTTGAAGATATGCAGGCTGGCGACCTTATCGAATGCTATTCCGAAAACCGTGTTTCAAGAAAGCTGCAGATTAACTGACAAAAAAATCAACCGGCAGAGTTTTTTTACCGTCGATAATTTATTTCCACGCATTTTTTACTGTGAAGATATTCCATGAAGGTTTAAATTTATGAGCCGCCACGAAATTAAATTAAAAAGACTTATACAAACCTACCGGCAAACTGTTTCCGAAGCGATTGTAACCGCTCTGGACGACGAGCGGCTGAAAAATTTATTTATTACTGTAACCGATGTTGAAATTGATAATGAAATGACCAAGGCGGCAGTGTATTTCACTTTGCTTGACAGTCAAAAAAAAAACAAAGCAATCAAAGCCTTATACAGCGCGCGCCAATTTATTCTTTCATCACTCAGAAAAAAAATAAAAATAAAATTTTTGCCGCCCATTGTGTTTATTTTCGACGAAAGGGAAAGCAAGGCAAATGAATTATGTGACCGCATTGATTTGCTCGCTGCAGAATACAAAAAAAAAAGAACCGGATGTAATGAAACTTCTGATTCACGTAATTCAGAAACGGAAAATTCAGAAACGAAAAATTCAGAATCGGATACTGAAAAACAGACCGCGGCACACGGCCAAACCGGGGAATGAACAAACCTATTGCTGCGTGGCTGGCCGTTCTGCAAATTCTGGTACTACTGCACCATGGTACTGCCGCAGAAACCGGCTGTCTTCAGGAAACTACGCTTGTAAAACCACCGCCGGTTCTTTTCTATAAAAAATACCGCGTCAACAGTACAGAATTAAACCTGTTCTTCCCCGGGCTATCATTTATACAACCCATGAATTTATCTGTTGCGCGTATTGCCGCAACAGATAAAAAAAATACTGACAAGGATAATTATGATGTGACGGTAATCGGCGCGGACACAGGAATAGGCGATTTTATTTTTAATGACAGCACCAGAAGCCTGAAGCGTTTTTCCCGTCTTTTCCCGGAAGTTGAATTCATACGCCCCGCCGACAGTACTATTGACGCGCATGGAAATGTATACACCGGAGACACCGCGTCCCCGGGTATTCACGCCTTTTTTTTCGATGGCAAAAAATTACAATACAAAAAAAAATCATGATTCATGCGCTGGTATATTCGCTTTATCTGCAGGAAACCAACCGGATTATTTTCAGCGATAACGCTGCGGGGATTATCGGTTGTTTTGATCCTTATTCTGAAAAACTGCTGTGGTCTTTCCGCGCTGCAGGCGTCAGAGGTGTGTGCGCATTGTCGCGAAATGATATTTACAACAGATACCGGCAGGATGTGATACACGCAGTTTTTTCCAATGGTACCGCAGTACTCAGCGCGGACTCCGGCGGAAAAATTACGGATGTAAAACATTTTCCCGGGAGTGATTTTTACTTTCTTGATATGGATTATTTTAACAATATTTATCTTCCTGACCGGAAAAACCATTCCATTGTCAAATTGTCCCGTAAAATGGAATTTATTACCACATTCGGCAGTTTTGGTTTATCCGGAATTTCCTTTAATGGTCCTGTCGGTATCGCTATTCACAGGCGCGGCGGAATGGTTTTTATTTCTGAAAGCACCGGCGCACATTATTTCTGGATCGGGACAGATATCAAAGATCTGAATATAAAAAAAGAACATGATAAGATTACACTTGTATACAAGCTCACGGAGCCGGCATATGTTGCGTATTTTCTTTCCAGTTTGCCGGCAAGTGATGAAACTGAATTTCCCGGAAAAACTGCTGAACAAAACTATACACTTATTGAACGCAAACGGTATGTCCATAATGACATTCAATACTCATTTACTCCGCCGGACACTCAAAACAAATATACCTATTTTATTATTTCCGCAGTCCCCACATACTCGAGTAAACTTTTTCATAGCAGGAATGTTACCATAGACCTGGCCGATATGAAGATTATTCAGCATCCGTAAAATGAATTTCGCACAATGATTACATTATATTTACATCTTGTGATCGCAAAGACGGGTAACAGATCAGTACTTTTTAAAACGGCATGCGCTTTTCTCATTTCCGCTCTATTTTCCATCGCATATGATCCTGCTGTTTTAGATGCACGGCGGCTTTTTAACCAGGGCATCGTCTATTATAATGACGCAGCGTATGAAGCGGCAATCGATAAATTTTTTGAATCGCTTAAAGTACGCAGCAGGGATAACAGAGTGCGCTACTGGCTTGGAATGTCTTTTTATAAAGCAGGTTACATTACAAAGGCAATTAATGAATGGGAAAATATAATTAAACTCGGCGGCCAGGATTCTCTGCTCGTTCAAAAAATCAATAACATCTACTATCTCAGGAACATACCCCTTACACATGAAATCCCGTCTGATTATTTGTTTTACAGAAAAATACCGTCCTCAAGGTTTACTAACACAGCTAAAATTCTTTACCCGACTCAGCTCTATGCGGACGATGGAGGAGGGGTGCTTTTCTCAGATTATGTTTCCGGCACCATCGGAAGAATAGACGGCAACGGACATCTCGAAAGATATATTTACCGCTCGTTTCTGCCGGATACGCTGCCGGAGGCTGTGCGCGGCAAAACAATAAGCAAGCCATATGCATTTCTGATTCACGAAAATTTTCTTTACGTGAGCGATTTTAAAAATAACACTGTGGTAAAACTCTCCATGAATGGTGAATACCTTGCAGAGTGGGGTTCCGGGGGATATCAAAACACAAATATTTTTTTTCTTGGCCCGACGGGAATTGCCTTATCACCGGAAAAAAACCTTTATGTTTCGGACTCAGGCAACGGACGTATTGTTGTCTTTAACCTCGACGGCAGGTTTTTATTCACTTTCGGTCAAAGAGGCAGCTCTTCGGGCGATCTCATGATGCCTGCCGGGCTTTTATTTTCAAAAGACAGCGGCGATCTTTTTGTCTGCGACAGAGGCAATAACCGCATTAACGTGTATAACCGCTACGGGGATTTTCTGCGCAGTTTCGGAGCAGATTTTCTTATTAAGCCGAGGAATATTATTTCCGCCGAAACTCCCCGAACCTATTTTATCTCAGACAGCCGGAATATCTACTTATGCAAAGAAGACAGTAAGCAGTACAAATCCATTTTTTACAGCGTGAGTGACAGTGAATCAAGAGACATGTATCCGCTCGGTCTGGCAAGGGACAGCAGCGGATATATTTATACCGGAGACGGAATATCCGGCGACATTGAAGTGTATCGACCCGTGAAAACCGCCTATGTAAATCTCAATGTGCAGTTCGAGAAAGCATATCTCCGGTCATTCCCTGATGTGTTTATTACGGTTTCTGTCAGAAATAAAGACGGCAAACCGCTCACGGGAATGAAAAAAGAAAACTTTGAAATATTCGAAAACGGAGTGAAGAAAGATTTCATTATTAATGAACTTCCCGGGGAATACCGTGCAATAAGAATGACCCTTCTCGCGGAAAAATCTTCTGAAATGCTTACACGAAAAGACCTTTTTACCCTTGTTTTACGTGAACTTTTTTCAACGATGAAACCCGAAGATGCGGTACAGATATTTTCTTTCGGCGGCGGTACTCCTGCCGACGTGAATACCTTTAAAGAAATTGCTGAATACAACAACTCCGTCCTTAAAAACACGGAGCGGACGGTTTCAGGTGTATATCACGCAGATTTTTATATCGGTACGCTCTTAAAAAAAGCCATTAATCTGAACCTGCGTAATAAATACAAAAAAGGAATTCTCATCATCACCGCTTCTGAATTGCAGGAAAAGCATTTTGAGCCTGAAGAATTTGATGTGCTTTGCGCGTACGCAGCAAATAATGGAATTCCCGTTTCAATTCTCTATATCGGGCAGAATGCCAGCAGTGATTTTTATGCGGAAACCCTTGCGTTAAAAACCGGCGGAGTATACCTCAGTTATTCTGCAAAAGAAACCATCCGCATGATTCTTGCTTCCTTTCAAAACCATGTGGACGGGTATTATCAGCTCGGGTACCGTTCATTCGAAAACTCTCTGCGAACCGGACTTTTCCGGCCGGTAGAAGTTAACGCATCATTCCAGGGCATGACAGGTTCAGATCGCAGCGGAGGATATCCAATACCATGAACAATCTTTTAAGCAAATCTTTCCGGAAAATATTCTTGTATACGGGGATAATTATGTTCATTTTTTTCAAAACACAACCGGCACCGGCAAATTTACCAAAGTCAATTTTTGAAATCAGTGTGAACGACATAGACGGTAAACCGGTGTTACTCGAACGTTACAAAAAAAACGTAATTCTTATTGTAAATACTGCGAGCAAATGCGGCTTTACCGGTCAGTACGATGATCTTCAGAAGCTGTATGACAAGTATAAAGACCAGGGACTGATTATTCTCGGCTTTCCCTCAAACGATTTTATGGGACAGGAGCCGGGCAGTAATACCGAGATTGCGGAATTCTGCAGATTAACATATGGTGTTTCTTTTCCGATGTTTGAAAAAATAACTGTCAAAAACGGAAAAAACCAGCACACCCTGTATGCCTATCTTACAACGAAAGATACTAATCCCGGATTTCACGGCAAGATCTCCTGGAATTTCAATAAGTTTTTAATCAGTAAAGACGGAAGTGTGATTAACCGTTTCGGCAGTAAAGTGCAGCCTTTATCTCATGAAGTTATTCAGGCGGTGGAAAGCGCCTTACGGTAATTTTTATTTTACAATAAATCAGTTAATCCGCGTTTATCCAGCTCCGATAAAACCGTCTGATTTTTATCCAGGTATACTTGGATAGTTAGCCACAGAGGAAACCAATCTCTGTGGCTGTCATCTGCTAATTCATCCAGCCATCATTCATCTGAAGTTCTTAATTTTCTGTGCGTAAAACTTGACAAAACACTTTTTTTGATGTATCATGCTCTTATGGTTAACCAGCATTTACATTGGTATTGTCTTAACTTTGCGGTTTAACCAGTATCAGACTTTAAATTTTCCGGAGGAAACAATGTTTATAGATATACACGCACATGCGTACCGGCGCCCGGTACCTTTTGTGGTTCAGTTTTGTTCTGTCAAAGAATTAATACAACGTTATGATGAAGCTGATATTGAAAGGGGTATGGTGCTGCCGATTGTGAGCCCGGAGATTTATCTTCCGCAGGCCAACGAGGATATTCTTGACATGGCGCTGGAGTATCCCGACCGCATTATTCCATTCTGTAATATCGATCCAAGGGCGCTGACAAACTCAGCAGACGCACCGCTTGACCGGCTGCTGCACTATTACAAAGATAAGGGATGTAAAGGCGTCGGTGAGATAATGCTGAATCTGCCGGTAATGCATCCCCTCGTTCAGAATCTCTTTAAACATGCGGAAAATGTTGGTTTACCCGTTACCTGCGACGGCTCAGATATGGTAGGAGGTGATTTCGGGCTTTACGATGAAGTCGGCATGCCGCAGCTGGAACATACACTCCAGCGTTTTCCAAAACTTCAGGTAATTGGTCACGGCTGGACGTTCTGGGCTGAGCTGGGCCGGCTAGAAACCCCTGCTGAAAGGAAACCTCCTTTCCGGCCCGACGGGAACCAGGCATTTTTTGCTCCCAGTGGAAAATTTAAAGAAGAAGGCGTCGTCGCTACACTGCTGCGGCGGCATCAGAACCTATGGGGTGAACTTTCGGACGCGGCTACTTCGCTGGCAAGGGATGATGAATATGGTCCGAAGTTTTTAACCGAATTTCAGGACAGGCTGATGTTCGGCACAGATATTTGTCATAAAGATCATGTTTTTACTACCAGACAAATACTGCTTGACTGGCGCTCGCAGGGCAAAATCAGCGAAATAGTTTTTAATAAAATAGCAAAAGAAAATGCCGTCAGGTTTTTTAATCTTTAACTGCTGCAGGATAACCATAATCCGGTGATTTCTGAAAGTGTATTTTGAGTCATAATAAAGAGGAGTATTAAATATGAGAAGTTCAGCTAATAGATTAACGGGTATTTTATTCACTTTGATTTTAATATTGTCATTCAGCGCAGCAGCAGACCAGCTGACTGAAGGATTCGAGGACGAAGAAAGTCCTCTTTTGACTCTGGACGAATATTGCGAGTTAAGCGGAGAAGAATACAAAACTGAATACAGCTCTGTAAAATCATGGGGGAACAGATCATCATTTCAGTATCCCTGGTGGTACGGGCCTTTAGATGTCAGAGGAAAACGATCGTGCCGGATAAGCATTGAATCAAAGGCCGCCGGACGGTGGAATACAAAACCGATGTGTATCTTTTTTTTCCGGGGCGAGGGAGATAAAGATCTCGGCGAATCGAGATGGAGCTTCCCTATCAGTCCGAACTGGAAAAAAGGCAGCCATCAATTCGCCATACCCGAGGGCGCCGTAGAGTTAAAAATAGGACTTCGGCTTCTGGGGGTAGAACCGGATTGTTCTCTCTTTTGCGATGACCTGAAAATTGAACTGAGCGCGGAGACAATGCGAAAAAATGCAGAAAGCTCCGGCAACAGGCAAACCCGGCCCGTCAGAAATGAAAAACCCCTGCTCACCTACACGCGTCCTGCCGGACTACCCGTTTACGGAACTTTTCCGTCTCTCCTGAAAAAAGCCGCCGATCAGAATATCTGGCTCCGCGAACAGCAGGAAGAAATTATATCCAATGCAGAATATTGGCTTAAAATTTCTGATGAAGAAATCTGGAATACTATGCCCGGTCAGGAAATTCCGCGTCTTCACTGGGCAAACCGCAAAGACGGCTGTCCGACATGCGGGTCTTCAGTAAATTCCGGCTACGGGTATTATTACTGGGGCACCGATCCGGTTGGCCATCCATGGAAAGTGCAGTGTCCAAAATGTAAGGACTGGTTCCCAAAAAATGATTTCCGGAAATACTACCTGTCGGGCATTGGTGATAACGGACGATTTGATGAGAAAAAAGCAGATAAAAAACTGTTGTATAACACGGAACACCCGAACCCGTCAGATCCAAAACATACCTGGGCGGTTGATTCCGGAGCCGGCTGGATCGATAAAAACGGCTCAAAATTCGGGTTCATCGGGACCTACGTAATGCAGGCGTACTGGGGCCGAAGGTATTATCCGACTATGCCGTATTCAATTTCCACAGGGGCGCAGAATCTCGCGTATGCCTATCTGTTTACCGGGAACAAAAAATATGCACTGAAGGCAGCGATAATTCTCAGCAGACTGTCATCTCTGTACAGGGACTATGATTATCTTGTCTGGTCGGAGGAGTATAAATTTTTTGATTCACGGATTCCCGGAAAGATTCTTGACTATATATGGGAAAATATTATCGCGGAAAAATTTATTAAAACATACGCGATTATCGCGGATACGGTTAAAGATGATCACGCACTGAACTCATTTTTAGTCTCAAAAAAAAATCATTTAGGACTTGGCGCGCAGTCATTACAGGCAAATCTTTTCATTGAATTAGTTGAGCTGAAGTATCTCAGAGAACTTTTTGCTGAAATAAAAATCGGTAATGTCTGCGGCAATATCGGGATGCATGAATTAATCGCCTCTCTTGTCGCACTGACAACCTATGACACTGTACTGAGAGATGAAGTTTTGAAGTGGCTCTTTGCTCCCGCTATTACCTATAATGCCTACACCGCGGATCATATAAGCAGCGGAGCGGGTATGGCCGAACTGGTATTCAGTATGACCCGGGACGGGTTTTCATGGGAAAGCGGCGGCTACTGCAATATTCTCCCCGATGCGCTCACCTCCTTAATCGCAATTCTCGGAATGTACAGTTGGATAGATACCAAGGGCGCACTGGGATCAATAAAACAGCTTTACAATGAAAGACTTTCGAGATATTACTGCAACAAATATGATATGCAGGTACTTGATATTTTTCATCCCGACTGGGGGGACAGCGGCGCATTCTGCTGGCCGCGAAACCGGGGCGGACTCGACCCTACCGAGTATATTAACGGGTATCTACTCAGCGGAAATGAAAACATCGGCGTGATAAGCCGGGAAATACTGGCAACACCTGAATTAATACAAAACATAAAACCCCGGTGGCATAACTTATTTTACCTCACTCCTGATTCTCTTCCCCGTCTTGCAGGACTGACAAAACCTCCTCCGCCCCGCAGAGAGCATTCACTTAATCTTACCGGCAGAGGAATGGTCATACTTAAAAGCGGAGAAGGAAATACACGCCGCGCGCTTTTCACGCACTACGGAAATAATCATGACCTTCATAACCATCAGGACACCCTTGGTCTGCAGTTATTCGCGTACGGCAGAAACGTAATGCCGCATCTAGGCTATCCTGATAATGCGAAACAGGATATGCTGATGCAATGGCATCACAGCGCCATTCAGAATAATCTTGTAGTCGTTGATACACAAAGTCCGCTCCGGTTAGCGCAGATTGCTGATCAGAAGATGTTTGCTGACGGAACGCTTGCAAGTGTTTGTGATATCGACGCTCTTGCCGTATATCCATCTCTGTCCCGGTACCGGAGGATTTTTGCGTTAGTGAATATCAGTCCTCATGATTTCTATGTCGTGGATTTTTTTGAAGTCGCCGGAGGGAAGGAACATATCTACAGTTTTCACAGCGGCGGAGGGAAAGCGGACCTGCCGTCAGAACTGCGCTTTGAACCTCAGTCCGGGGGAACGTACGCGGGTCCGGACATTCCCTACGGTACAAAACCGGTCTATGAAGAGCCGGCTGATGAACAGCACCGGTACGGAAACGGGTTTTCCTGGCTTGAAAATGTGCACAGAAGTACACAGGCTCAAAAAGCCCAAACCATCTTTCATCTGGATAATACACATGACATATCGCCTTTTGGAAACAAGGTCACGGTCGCACTTACGATGCTCACACCATTTGACGAGATGGCGTTGGCGGATGGAAAACCGACTGAAAATTTTAAAGGTAATCCGCCGGGTATTCCCTACATACTTACCAGGAGGACAGGTCAAGGAGAGGATTTTTTTAGTGATTTTAATGCGGTTATTGAATGTTTTCTGGAAAACAAAAGACCGGTTACTTCAATTCGTCTCTTAAAAAAAGTTTCGGGTCCGGATTTTTCAAGTGCGGTTGAGGTCACACTGAAAGACGGAAGGACTGACCTAATCGTACGTTTACCGGAGATGACTTCCGAAGCAGTATTTGAGGGAGGATTAGCAGTTACCGGCCGGTTCGCGCTGCTTCGTCTTGGATCAGATAAAAAAGTAAATACGTATATGTGCGCAGGTACAAAAAAGATCAGTTTTAATACTTTTAATAAAACATTTGTACCTTTTTTAAAAGGTACTGTTGAAGATTTCACAAAAACCACGCAGCCGCGCTGCAGTATTTTAATTAAGGAAAAACTCTCTCTTCCCGAAAACGCTGCCCTGCCTCTCTGGATTGACATACATCCGGTTGCTTCATGGGTTGACGGAAACTATCAGGTATTGGAACTGCGGCCCGGTCAAAAAAAAGGAACTGAATTAATTACCGACTCGGGATCATTTGTACATAGCCCTGCCTTTGACGATATAAAGAACGTAAAAAAAGTATCAGAAATGTATAAATATGAATTTGAGCCCGGCGCGGAAGTCCTGATACCACTGGTATATGAGGAAAAAATACGTGAGTGAAACCGCATTCCCTCCCCTGCGGCAAAGGTATCAGCCCGTAGAAAACGGGTTTGGAATTTCAGCAAGTCGTGAGATATTCAACCGAACGCTTTATGGCGGTCATGGTAATGATGATCTGGCTGAACGGTATTTTACATTTGCAGGTGATCTCCCCTTGTTTATGGGTGCGGTAACAGACTGGTCAAAAAACGCGGCCTGCCATTATGCAAAATGCGGTACGCTGATGAGCGGTCTTGCCATGGCGCCGGGGACAAAAATCCCGTCTTTTTATTCATCAGACGTAGACGTAAGTTCACACTGGTTTCACAATAGCGAAGATGTTATCACCACTTTTCGAAACGGGTATTGTGAATACGAATTCCGCCAATGCGCTCCCTGGTTCCCTGATGTGCACATTGCAATGAAAGTACTCCCCCTCCAGACCGATGACGGCTTTCTTGTACGTTATTCTATCCGCACCGACCAGCGCCTTATTTTCTGTCTTGGTTTTGGAGGGATTACAGATATTATCAGCCGGCTCGAATACCCGCTCGTGAAAGCACGGCAATTCAGCGCCGCGCAGTGTGCAGATAATACAGTACGAATTGAAAAAAACAGCGCTGCAGTTTCCCGGAAAGGCAGTAAAGGTATGCTGATAGGAACCAGTTTCCCGGTTACCGTAGAAACGGGAAACGCGCTCAGTCTTGAAGCCGAACCGCCCGGCTTGTTTCTGCAAAAATCTTCCGAAGAAGGCGCTTGTGCGGTTAAAATGCATTGTTGCCTTGAACAGGGGAAAACATTCACCGGTTTTGTAACTGTACTCCGGTCCGATGATATGCACAGGCTTAATTACTGGATGACTAAGAGCGATCCCGAGACGGAAATTACCGGACAAATTGCGGATAAATACAAAGCCATTTCAGTTCATACCCCCGATATAATGCTCAATCAAACCGTGGTTCCAACCGTCCTCGCTCTCGATGCATCATGGCATAAGAATACTTTTTACCACGGGTCTCATGCCTATCACGCGCCGTTTCTCGGCTGGCGTAACTGGTATGGCCCGAATGTACTCGGATGGTTTGATCGGGTTCGTACGGCTATCCGTTCAAATTTTGCCGGGATACCAAGGCAGGCAGCGGGACCCGAAGCAATCTGGTATGACGGCAAGGACAGACCGGATCTTGATCATGAAGGTACGCAATACCATCAGATAAAAAACAGTACCGGATTTGTGCCTGCCATGCTCGGCAAGAACGATATTTACAATATGCAGGAAGTTGCCGTTGATATGACCCTGCATTTGCTCAATAGTACCGGCGATGTCGCTTTTGCTGACGAAATATTCAATGATGTAAGCGGTATTCTTGACTGGGAAGAACGGGTGCTTGATCCGGACGGTGACGGGCTATATCAGAATTTTCTGAATACCTGGATTTCAGACGGTCACTCCTATAACGGCGGAGGATGTGCCCAGGCGAGCGCATATAATTATTCCGCGAATTTACTCATGGCAAAAATTGCCGTTCTTACCGGAAGACCTGCGGAATTGTTTAATGCCCGGGCAGAAAAAATCCGCGGCGCACTGCAATCACAGCTCTGGCTTAAAACCAAAGGCATACTCGCAGAATATATAGACACTATCGGCAACAAAATCGTTCATCCCTCACCTGAACTGTCTACTATCTACCTTGCAATCTGCGCTGATATAGTAGACAAATTCCAGGCATATCAGATGCTCCGTTTTACAGAAACTACGCTCAGAAATGAGTACGCAACTGCCCGCTCAGGCCGGCTCGTTTTTTCTTCAAATTGGTATCCGACGAAATACTCCACCTGCGGTTTATTTCCCGCCGAAAACATACATCTTGCTCTCGCATATTTCAAGTGTGGACATTCTGAAAAAGCGCTGCAGATCATGACCGCAATAGTTGACGCCTATTTCAGCGGAAAAAATCCGGGAATGGCAACGCATGTGCTTACCGCACACGGGGTATCAAATTGCGGAGATCTCGATTTTACCGATGTTTCGAGCATGTATATATATCTCGTTGTTGAAGGATTATTCGGACTGCGGTTTTGCCTGCTGGATAAATACATTGAGATTGCTCCGGGTTTTCCAAAGGACTGGCAATCAGCTTCTCTAAAACTTGCGGATTGTTCGATAGAATATAATGCTGAAGAATCCCGAGAAACGTTGATAATTCAATTCAGTCATAATGCGGTAAAAAAAATTAAAATGCCGATGAGAAGAGCAGAAGTTCTTTCTGTTCTTATTGACGGCAGTCCTGCAGAATTTGAAATTATATCCGGCATCAACAATTCTTTTATTACACTGGAGACATCAAAACAGGGGCTTATTACCATAGATATTCTTCATGGAACAGGCGCAATACCGCAAATCAAAAATAATCTTTGTATTGAAAACGGCGCTCCTTTTCTTGCTGAGGTAACCGGAGGTAAAATTGAAGAAGTGTACGATCCTTCGGAATCGTTGAGTGATATCACCGTAAGCGATAACAACATCCGGGGAATTGCCCGTGCAGAAGCCGGGCATTACACCGTGTTTTTGCGTGTAAGCTGTCTTCAATATACGGCATGGCTCAGCGCAGATATTGAAATAAAAAATAAACCTGAAAAAAAGACACTGCTGTATACCGGACCAATGAATGTGTTCATTCCGCTCGCAATAGCTCCGTATTTCAACTCTTCTGTTGAAACGCTGCATTCACTGGAATATCACTCACCGAGACCATCAGAATATTCCATCGGTATGCGTCTTAACGGCCGGTATGCCTGGGATTGGAATCAGGCAGGCCACAATTCGGTTCGCATTGATGCAAGCCGGCTCAGAAACGCGGGCGGGACGTTCGTGACAGGTCAGGGTCTGAAGTTTTTCACACCAGAAAAAGAAAACAACATCGCCTGTGTATCCATCTGGGATAATTTCCCTACGGGAATGCAGATACCGCTTGAGGGAAAAGCCAGGGAAATTGCCGTTCTTTTTATCGGCGTTACAAACCCTATGCAAAGCAGAGTGGTAAATGCGATAATCAGAGTTCATTACGAAAGCGGCGAAACAGAAAAAACCGAATTAATCAATCCTGATAATTTTGATGATTGGTTAAACAGCGCTCTTCAGACACGGAATGAAACAGTATATTTCAGCGACTATAATCATGCCATTGTCCAGAGGATTTCGGTAAATCCGCAAAAAAAACTCATTTTCCTTGAGCTGGAAGCATATGCAAATGAAGTGGTGCTTGGGGTGTTGGGAGTGTCTGTCCTGAGGTAAGCAGACCTGTTTTCCGGTCGCGCCGACTTGTGTTATAGAATCAGATCATACAGAAAGCTGACCACACGAAGCACGGATAATCAACTCAGGTTTTATCCTGATTTTGCATACATTTTTTGCTGTACCATTAATTATTTTAAGCAGCAGTTCCAGCGATTTGAAGCCGATTTCATAAATTTTATTATCAAACGTGGTAAGAGGAACGTGACTATTGCAGGAAGGCAGCATATTACCTGATCCGATAACTGAAATATCCCTCGGCACCGAAAGTCCTCTTTTTTCCGCGGCGCGGATTACTCCGCCGGCCAGGTAATCTTCAACTGCAAAAAATGCGGTTGGGTTTAACCCTGCAGCGAAAAGAGAATCCGCAGCCGCGTATCCTCCGGCCTCCCCCCATGGACAGGCAAGAAAATAATTTTCATCATATGGCAGACCTAATTCTTCAATCGAATGCTGGAATGCTTCACGGGCAGCAAGTATGCTTTTATTATATGACGGTCCGCCGAGAATACTGATTTTTTTATGACCGAGCGAATGTAAATACGTAACCGCTTGCGCAACAGCATCAAACGTATCCGTGGTGATACCCGCAATCGGTTCTCCGGTCAGGTCATTGCCGGCAAGAACAAATTTGATTTTTTTTTCCATCAGGAGATACACAGAACTGTCGGGCAGCTCGGTTAATACCACGATTCCGTCAAAGTCTCCCTGTTCAATGAAGCTGCTTAGATAACTGCTACCAATGCTGATAATTTTCAGGGCACAGGGCTGACTTTTTGCAGCGGATAATATTCCGCTTAACAGCCGGGAAATATAAAAATGATCCGCTTCATCGAAATCGGACAAAAGCACCACAATCTGAGGAATTATTTTTTTTTAAGTCCCGTACGCTGGATTGGCATTAGCGCTTCCTGCTGACGGCGTACTATCGTGCCCACTCCCTGCAGGCTCTCCAGAAGACCGTCACGGCAAAGATCATTAATTGCCTTAATAGCGGTATTACGGCTGGTATTAAACTGCCTGGCAAGCTGGTTCACTGACGGCAGTTTATCTCCGCTTTGATATTTTTTTTGCCGGACCTCTTCACGGATTACGTCTTTAATGAGCTGGTAGATTGGAATTTTCGGCGCACGGCTCTTGTAGTTAACCATACCGCTATTATGCATCAAAATCGGAAGAAAGTCAAGGGGTATTCAGGTCATTTATTGCGAACGTGTTTTCGAACCATTAGTAATTTTCAGACGTAACCAGTATAGACAAAAAGATGGTTATAAATTTCGCTGATATATTTACTGACACTTACTTTTGTACTTAATTTATCTTAATATAAAAAACTACAGTTTGATAAGGCGGCAAGAATGACACATCGTTAGCTCTTGGTTTCCCTGCATCAGCCTCTCCCATTATTGAGTGTAAATGTTCTCCGCCTTCGATAGCAATAGCTTTAAAATAATGGGTACTACCGGGGAAACCACCACCGGCTTCGGTTACTATTAAAGCTTCTCCAGATCCATCAATAGATAATCCGTAAAGGGTTGTCATATGGAAATGTTCCGCTCCTGGCATCGTTGATCCCTGTACGCTGTGTGAATGCTCTGGTAGAGTAGCTTGACCGCCCTGTTGGTTTTGCTGTGGACCTGATACTCCGGCTAAAAAACGTTTATCCTGCAAATTGGGGACATTAAAGTCAGGTGCACCATTGGCTGCTAATTGGTTATACAATTTTGAGTTTGTAGGTACTGCAGTACCGTCACATTTTTTCCAATATTTATTGTCCGGGGGATTTGCTAATGGATAAAGGGCAATTATTGTTCCTACCGGGATTGAATCTTCTACGGATTGCGCACGCAGAGCGTATGGCACCGCTCTGAATGGCATTTTTTCCAATTCTGTAGTTTCGCCAATTTTAATTTTTAAATAAATCTGTTGATTCCAATTTATTGTTGAAAAAACCGATGGATTATTAATTCCAAGCGGGAAAGAGTAAATTCCATTTATAATAACAACGCTGACTGGCCCACTTGACCACAGTTCTTCATCCGCCCCAGCATTATCTCTAACCAGACGGAAGGTGATGATTTTACTTGCATTTACGGGTTGGCCGTTTTCAAATACATACCCCTGGTAAGTGATAACCTGGGGCACCTGCGCTGACATGGTTCCGTAAAAACAGAAAAAAAGAAATAGACCGATAAAAAGCATTTGCTTGATTATTGAACCCATGGTGAAACTCCTACTTTGTTTATTAAAACTGTTTTTATATATTTGTTCGGTTTTTCTCTTACTTTTCGCTTTCATAAAGCATATTCACATCGCTACTATTCAGAGCTTTGGAATAAATACGCAGCTCGTCAATTCTACCATTAAAACTATCGAAGCCGGTAAACATACCATCCCTCGAGGCACCTACGATAAACCATTTGCTGTTTTCCTTGGCTGTACCGCTGATAGTTTCCTCAGCCCTAAGAAGTCCATCTATATAGAGTCTGGATATAGCGGAGTCGTAATCCCAAGTAAATGTCAGATAATGCCATTCGCTGTCGGAATACCAACGATTTTCTTCAGGTATGGTCTTCTCGAATTCAATCTTGAATAGATTATTGTTCTTGTTTCTCAGAGCGAACACGGTTCCATCCTGGTTTTTTATACTCGCGGAAAGGGAGTACCCGTCTCGTGAATCGCTATCGCTGTTTTTTAGTGCGAAAATATAATTCCCATCAGGCGCACTATGAGTCCAATTAACTTTTGCCCAGCATGCAATGGTTCCCTTACGATCGCTGATATTTTCCTCACTGCGATATTTAACCACCTTGTCCAAAAAGCTCTGCCCAGGAGCTATGCAATTTGAACGGTAGCCGCCAACTGAGATGCCTGGCAACAAGCTGTATTCGTTACTATCACCTATTGACCAGGTAAATTTGGAATTTATATCATATGAAGCAAAAGCACTGAGATTTGAATGGCTGTCAAAGGCGATTACATTAAACGGAATACTGTTATGTACATTATTCGAGGCTTTGTCGTAAATTACGTAAGAGAATATATTAGCGCCAATGTTAGTTATATTGGTCACGGATAAGCGATAATAAGGAATGCTGAATTCATCTGTTGCATTAGTGACCCTGGATATTAACGACTCGCTATTCAGATAAACACTGGATCGATTCAAATCAAAATTTGGCTCATATATTTTTGTGTCTATTGATGGACGGGCATAAATCATATTACTCTTAATGCCTTCGACGAGAACGATCGGTAGTGTTTTATCAATGGTAAATATATCAACTCTGATTGAAATATTCCCGGCTTTGTCTTCTGCTCTCACTATATTTGTATAATTTCCTTCCTGAACGATAGTGTAAGACGATTGGGGCATTACCTGACCGTTCAAAGTTATTGTTGTCGATTTCAGATTTATGTCTGTCACCTGAATAGACACATCTCTGTTATCACTATAATGGCTGCCGCTGCTTATTCCTGTAACTGTGATGACTGGAGAGATACTGTCTACTGTGAATGATATTGATTTTGAAGCAGTGTTGCCAGCTATATCTTTGGCAACGATACTCAAATTGTGTAAGCCGTTCTCGCTTATTGTTGTGCCCGAGAAATATTCGACACCGTTAAGAGTCATCATCATGGTATAGTTTGAATCTCCAGATACCGTTATCTGTGGTATAACCGGTACTGTGAACATACCGTTACTCAAGTTGTTTACAACAATAATCGGCGCCTGGCGGTCAATTACAAACTGATATAACTCTGTATATCGGATACCGTTTATATCTGTTCCTTCAGCAAACAGCTTATAGTCGCCGTCGTTGGATAAAGAAAAATAAAGGGTAGATTTATCGGTCGTGTCAACATATATGGTTTGCAAAATATCGTTAATATACGTTTTCTTTTCCAGGAATGAACCAGTAAATATGACCTGCCCAGCCACGGCTTCACAATAATACCCATTACTGATTCCGATGACAGTTAATGTAGGCTGTATGATAACGGGGTTTTCGTCAGTATTCGTGGGAAGTACTGTAAAGTTAAGTTGGCTAGTGCTTATATTCCCTGCTCTATCTTGTGCAAATACCGAAAGTGCATAATAACCGGGTGCATTTACCACTTTATGCAGTGGAACATTTGTGCCGTTCAATTTTACCAGTATTTCTTCCAGGTTAATATCGTTTGCACTTATGTCCAGCACTGCCTGCCCATAATAAACACTGCCATCAGCCGGTGAATTGATTTTTATTTCGGGCAGTGTTGTATCATAAGTAAATGTTTTTGCCTCACTCTCTTCAGATTCCAACCCATGCGAATCAATTACTTTAACGATTACTTTATAAATTCCGTCCCGATTCAAAACACTGCTACTAAATACATATTTTGATTGTTGCGCGGGTACCGTTGAAACAATTTTCTCAGTAAAGCCGAAAGTACCGTTGGTTATAGTTATTATAAAACCGCTCTGTATATCAGCTTCATCAGGATCACTGAAAGTCCAACTGACAGAGACATTTTCATTGGCTTTCACGAATCCATTAGAGATTACGACGTTCTGCGGAACGTTCGGGGCTGTGTTTTTATGAGCAAGGTTACCACTATCAACTTCATCTTTGGTTACATCAACTTTATCCCCGGTTATTTCAACTATCATTGTATCTGTAGCGATATTTCCGCTGAGGTCAAACACATCAAGTTTAAGGGCATATATTCCTTCATTTATTCCAGCTATATTCCATCTGGTCAAAAGCCCCTTCCAGACAGGCAAGACGAGCCTGTCGATTACATGATATAAGGTCGGAGATTCACCGACTCCGTATGAGATAATCGCTTCACTGAAATAAGCATCAGCGGCTTCCCCGAAAATGGTCAAAGAACTATTAGTAAGTTCTGCTTTTTTATAATGATTTCTGCGGTTCGGTTGTTTGGTTATAGTTTTTTCCACTGTCATTCTTAAGTTGGCTACCGGTGCAATAGTATCAAGGAATCCCTTTGTGGTGAGCTTCAGTTTGTACACGTGGTGATTCCGGCTGTCACTTAAGAATAGATGGCGTTTAGAAGCATCAAAAGAAATTCCTCTGGCTTGGTTGAAATTCTTCTGCGCATTTCCATCCTGAGTTACTACATTACTGAATACTGTAATAAGATTCAAGTACCTGTCATATCGCTGAGCGCGGCTGATTGTTTTATCATCGCTGATTATAACCTCATCGATAACAACAACCTGGCCGTTATCATCAGTGCTTATTGCAACTGGCCGAGAAAGAACAATATTTTTACCGCTGACCAACTGAGCACCGGAGAGACCACTTGCATTTGTGCCGTTAAACGTGCCGATTTTTATTCCCGCTGTGGTATAAACCTGTAATAAATTACGACCGCTATCTGCAACCCATACTTCTTCGCTTTGTAATGAACCATTTCGTTCGATGACACTCACACCAACAGGTGAAATGAATCCTGTGATTATATTCTCATATACCCCGTTTGCACCAAATATCTGCACACGGTTATTTCCTGTATCAGCAACATAAAGTTTTCCGTTCTTATCTACTGCGGCTGAAAGAGGTCGGTTAAAATAGCCACTGTCAGTGGAGGGCGGACAGTGAATATCTGGTCTTCCCATAAGATCAAGTATTTTTACTCCGCCATTACCTATGCTGTAAAGATATTTGCCGTCATACTGGAAATAGTGAACCCAGTTCCCTGTCTTATCCACAATATAGTATTTGCCCGCTTCCGTGAAAGTGACAGACACAGGTTTTTTAAGGCCTCGGAAAAATATCGGGTATTCGTAAAAATTGTCATAAGTATACAGCTGGTTACCCAGACCATCAAGCACTCTGACTAATCCAGCGCTCTCATCGGCCACATACACAAAGTCGTTCACACTTAAATCAAGCCCTGTTGGCAGACCAAGTCTGAGTTCATCATAGGGAATAAATCCGTTCATTTGATGAATATTTCCCCAATTCCGGATTACTTTATCTATTTTATATTTATTGAAGAGTGACCAGTATTTTCCATATTGTGCGTTATGACAGTTACCTGGATAATTTTCACCATATGTAAGAACATGTTCGGGTGGGCCGACCTGGACTGTAACTTCGGTTGAGCTGCTGTTACCCATTGTATCTACTGCGTTAATCCTAATAACATAAGAACCGTTGGGAATGTTGCTGCCAAGCTGCCAAATGCCGAGTTGTCCGGAAATTGGATTATGCCCTTGAGCGATAATATTTGCGGATCCGCTGCTATCTATTACTGATACAATAAAATTACTTAACCTATCGTCGGTCACAGTTCCGAATACAGGTACATCATTATTTACTATCACTCCGTAAAATGGAGAGTTTATTGTCACAACTGGCGCTGAAACATCTTTTAGAAAATGAATTGTACTCGCTGTTTCTGAGTTTTGAACATTGTCTAAGGCGCGGTAAGAGAGCATAAAATCGTCTTTATTTACTGAGACCAGTAACAACGGGGTTGTATAACTTTTCCAGCTTCCGTTATCAATGCGGTATTCAAGACGTTTTATACCGCTGGAAACTGAAGCAACAAGCGGGTCTTCTGCTGTCAGTATTAAAGAATATCCGTTACCAATCACATTTTCTGCGTTCGCCGTAATAACTGTCCCATCTGCTTTCTTAATCATTGCTGAGCTTATTGGCACAGAGCCGTCAAAAGCAAATAAATTGCTATGCGTATTCTCAGTATTTGGTATAAAATCGTAAGACCTGTAATAGATTGCGTGTTTTCCCTCGGTAAAAGTGATTTTTTCGTTTGAGGTATACGCAGTCCAATTAGTTAAAAAATCTATCCTATATTCAATTCCGGCGACTCCAGTAGCGGTGCCGTCGTTGATGCCTAGTTTGTCAATTGCGGTCAATTTGGCAAAAACCTGTCTATTCAAGTAAGAGATACCATCCTGCCCGATAAAAGGTACCTGGCTTAAATGCAGCGTGGTTTCTGGCGGTGTCATATCCGGATATGGGGTAGTAACCGTAAATGTCTTAGCCAGTTCCTTGTGACCGAGATTATCTTCGGCGTAGAAATTTATTGTAAATGTACCGGCATTAGTAATTGCATAGGGCAATGTATTTTCTTCGTATTCACCGTCGTTTACTTTTATAAATATATTCTTTACTCCGGAATACGCGTCATGCGCGTTCAATATTGCTTGTGCGCCAACCGGTAGATATTTGACTCCACCAATTTCCAGTATTTCTAAAGATGTGGTGAGGATAGAAATTGGGGTTGAATTATCCACGATGACTGTTTTTGTCTGAGTGCGGCCTTTGTTTCCGACATTATCAATCGAATAATAATAGACGGTTGTTTCACCTTCGTTGGTGAGCCCAGAGAGAGTATCACCAGGCATAAATGTAATTCCATCGAAACTGTAATAATTGCCTGTAACACCAGAGTAATCGTCAATCGCGGTTAGGTTAAACGTGGTTGAAGAATCAACATAAATTTTGTTAATATTAGTACATTGATTTCCGACTACAGTAATGTCCGCCACCGGAGGTTTTACATCCAATATAAATTGCCGAACCACGGTCTCGCTCATATTATTGGCATTATCACTGGAAAATATTTCTACATTATTTGTTCCTTCACTTAATATCAGGGCTAAATTTGTTGTCTCATATACCTGATAAAAATCGTTTGTGGCGATAATAATATGCATATTACCGGAAGAAACACCGTTTATTTGCGGGTCTACGCTCGCTACATTTATCTGGTAGGCGCTATTCACATAAAGATTGCTGTATATCACCGACAGAACGTCACAGGAAATAACAGGCGATGTTGTATCGACTTTGAACGTTACATTAGTCGTACCTAATTGATTTGCTGCGTCTTTCACCGATACTTCCACATCATAAATTCCATCGGCAATCGGCCGCAGGAATAAAAGTCCAAGTAATCCGGCGTTTTGAAGTGGTAAATTCTGTTCCTGCCAGACTATTTCGTTTCTCTCTTTCATTCTTGCAGCCAGGCTGACAGGTGTTGCTTCGATAACGCTCACACTAATTCTATATTCACCCAGACCATCGGCGTTAGTAAATATTTCCATCATATATGAATCTTCGATTGGTTGGGTTATTGTGACTACCGGCAGCGCGTTATCTATTAAAAAATCACAGGTTGTTTCAGTTTGATTGCCGTTTTCATCATAGGCTTGTAAGACTACTTTATATGTTCCTTCTTCAAGATTGTTTCCATTATTTTCATTCTTACCGATAAAATCAACTACAAAATTACTCACATTTGTTACGGTTTCATCCAACACTGTATTCATTACCAGGTTGTGTCTGTCCTTTATTAACACTTTTGCAGTGTAGGGCTGATTTAAATTAGCCACAGTACAACTGACCGGCCATGATTCCTGACCACTCTCTGTGCTGATAATAGGAGCCATCTGTACTGTGGCTATCGGTGCGCTGCTATCAATACTTATCGAGAATATTTTTGAGCTCGCATTACCTGCAGCGTCTGTTACATTTACAGATAATAGATAATTGCCATCCGCTATTTTTTGAGTGTTACCCCCAACATTGACATACCCTTTCCAGGTATGAGAGAAAGGTCCGGGCATGGTAATAAAATTTGTCATTATCACGCCGACACAGTTTAATCCCTGGGCGCTGAGCACGGATATTGTCATAGTGATATTTTTTGATAATTCTTCGACAATATTCCCATATATCGTAATTCTGGTTTTTTCAGGGTGAATGGCATAATCTCCAAATGTCGCATTACTGCGCGACAGAGTGAGCGAGGCAAGGTCAGGAGCTATAATATCGTACTGCACTTCAAATGGTATTTTTACAGTATCAGAAACATGGTTAAAACTATCGCGAGCACTTATCGATAAATAATAATTTCCGCTTTCCACTATCTGACCATTTGTGTTTTTCCCGTCCCAGATAATTTCAATATTTCCTGCGCCGATTGATTGGTCTTCATAAATATCAATAACTTTTATACCATCTTCCTTGTATACAACCGCGTTAACAAATGACTGCTCACTAATAGAGACAACCACTTTCTGCTGCTCATTTACCGGAATAAACGGATTATTCCCGTCATCGATAATTGTTATGACTGGTGGTGCGTTATCCAGTTTAAAATTATTTATTTTTATTGTTTCCCGGCCTAAAACGTCTTTTGCTATAATTTTTAACTGTACATCGCCATTATAATTCCGGGTATCAAAGCTGAAAATATCTTCACTGACAAAACTTTCGGTACCTGTAAAAATTGTTGTATACAAATTTTCATAACTATGCTTGAGCTGTATTTCTATTGTACTTAAAAAAGGATCGCTTATTGTGCCGCGTACAGTAAGCGTGCCGCTGTATTGTCCGCCTTCCCCTGGTATCTGGATATCAACATCCGGAGCATGGTTATCAGTGGAAACTATCAGCTCTTTTTTTGTTTGGTTGCTTATTTTGTCTACAGCATTTATGGAAATAATGTAACGTCCGTCATCCAAATCTTCTGTTTGCAGAGCTGCTATTTGTGAACTGTACACATTTTGGGTAATTTCCTCTATAAGCACGCTGTTTACTGTATTAACTTTACGATAACTTACTTGGGCTGTCTGCAAATTGGAGTCAATAATGGAACCTGAAATATTCACAGTCCCGGATAAAATAGAGTTTTCTGTTGGTGCTTCAACCGATATATATGGGGCATTATTATCTATGACAAATGTCCGGTTTGTTGTATACATGTTCCCTGATCTATCTTCTGCTGTCAGGATTAACTTGCAGGAACCATTCATCCCGGCGCTGCTTAGTTCACCAAGTACGCCGCCAACTACATTTACTATTCCTTGTTGAATCAAGTTTGTCGTTATATCATTATTCAAAACATACGATAATACGAATGTTTTCAGATTTGCATCTATTGCCGAGCCGGTAATTTTTACTACACCGCCGCACAGTGCATTTTCTACAGGGTTTTCTATTACTAAGAGGGGTTTTGTATTATCGATTATTATATGTTTCTCTGAAATCGCCATGTTAGAGTTCGCGTCATAAGCATTCAGGGAAATGGCGCACACACCATCCTGGTAAGCAGCGGTATTCAGCACTTTTACATGATTGTTAAGAGGCGAAACACCTTCATCCAAAAGTGTTTCAATTCCATCTTGATTTTTTGTTAAACTCCAGCCTGTAAGATTTTTATCGGTAGCGCTCAGCGAGAAAGAAATATTTCCCCGGACATATTGGTAGTCGTCCAGGCTTATGCTGACAAGCGGCTGTGTTTTATCTCTTTCTACTGCACTGTATATAGTGGTCGCATTACCTGCTTTATCCACTACCGTCAGGCGAATTGTATATGTGCCGTCCTGTAAGGGAATTTGGTATACTGTTAAAAATGTTTCTATGCCTGTGTTATATTTTAAATCACTGCTGTGTAGAATTTCAATATAATTGGTGCCACTGCTGTTGTATGCTAAAGATAAGTACTTGAAGTTCAAATCATTAATTGCTGCATAAACCATAGTCAAATCACTGACAAAACTTCCATTGATTGGTTTTGTTAAATCTACCACTGGTCTTACTGTATCAACAACAAATAATACTTGCCGCTTAGCAAGTGCTGTGCCTGCCTCAGCTTCGACGCTTATAAAATAACGTCCGTCCGGTAAAACAATACTATTACTGTCTTTCCCATCAAACTCAATTGAATAATCGTTTTTTTCCTGGGTTACATTTTTTTGTACAATGTGAACGATATTACTCGCGCTGTCTAATATTTTTATTGTTACAGCGCTTTCTTCCAGGAGGCGGTACTTGAATTCCATTGTATCTTTTATTCCATCGTCATCTGGGCTGATATAATCTCCGCAGGATATTACTGCCAGAAGCGCATCTGGGTCTGGATACACTGTAATTGGGATTATTATTGTATTGCTGTTTTGCACTTTGTCACTTGCGATTATTTTAAGGTCATATGATCCTTCTGCAAATAATACACCGTCAAACATGCCAAGTGAACCGTTGTTCACTTCTGTGGCGGCCTCGTTTATTATCTGCCACACGTTACTATTTATGGGTTTTAAAAATATGGTGTATCTGTCGAAAAAATAATTGTCGCTCACTGTGCCTTGCACTTCAACCAGCCCACTGACTATCTGATTACTCTCTGGGAATGTTACAGTAATTACCGGTGCTGTGCTGTCGATATGAAAATTCTTCCAATCGAAGGTTTTGTTGTCTGCCATATCTGCGGCGGTGAATTTAAAAATATATTGCCCATCCGGAAGTGCCTGACCAAAATCATTATAACCGTTAAAATCATCATTAGTGATAGCGACAAGTCCGCTGTTTATGAAAAAATCATCGCACATTGTCCGCAAAGCGCTTAAGGTCGCTTTCATCTGCACGGTAAATAAACCGTTTGAAGAAATCTCTGCTTCAGGTAAATTGCTATTCTCCAGTATTCCTACATTTGAATTCACGGTTTGTCCATCACTATAAACCAAGGCAATTTTCCAGTGGCCGACTACTATATCGACACTGGCAGATCGGGGCAGCTCATATCCTGTTTCCTGCAAGGCTTCCTGGCAGATATCATGCACTCTTGACTGAGCATTGCCCTGTTCATCAAATGCTAATGACAGATTATTGAACAGCAGATTTCCGTTTGCCGAAAGTTTTCCGCTTTGGATACCTGCGCTGTCTTTGGATGTATCCCAGGCGGAGTCCGCTATTATCGTGCTATCCAGCGCCTTAATACGAATCACGTATTTACTATTCGTCTGAATGAGCTCTACGTTAATAAGGTCAGGATTATCATTTACTGTTATCTCATATTGAGCGGGGTTTCCATTTGGGTCAATCTGCAAGCCGTTTACCAGCAGCTCATCAGGAATAACTAAAATTGTATACTCTTTTGCAGATACGACGATATTTTCTACTTTGAGTACTTCCCAAGGCTGATTTTGATATAGCTGTATTCCCAGGCCAATTGTCCGGTTATATAATAGTCCCAGCGCTGCGAGTTGCTCTGCATTATATTCAATATGGGAAACACTGCCAAAATTTATATACGGCGATGTTACTGTTACTGCGTCAAGTGCTTTTATCGCATGAGAAAAATCCCAGTTACCCGCTCCGCCGCTTCCACCGCCTGCCATCATTCTCTGTATGTAAGTTGACTTAACCGGATAATAAGGATTCTGTTTAAGTCCTCCAATATCCTGCATGATTAAATCGAGTTGGTTTTCTGTTCCTTTTGCTTTTATTGTAATACTTGCGTTAATTAGAGGATATTCCATCCGTGTGCCGTATGCTTTAGCACTGTAACTATACAGTGCATTTTCACTAAGGATTTCTGCTCGTACAGTGCAGTTTTCATTGACTGTATATGTGCTCTCAACAATATGGCTTTGCGGGATTGATTGGATTTCCGGAGTAATCGACAATCCACTTAGAACTGGCGCTATTGAATCTATTTCTATAATTTGCTGAGCTATTGTTACATTACCTACCTTATCTTTTACTTCAAGTTTTAGTGTATAAGTGCCGCTCAACCCAAATGTACTCCAGCTCGCTATATTCTGATTAGACACTGAGTCTTCTGTTGAGATAAACGGCTCTCCGACTCGTGCAGTGATGAGCGGCAGTGGTGTCCAGGTTGTCGGTGTGCCGCCTTCACCGTAATACAAACGGTATTCGTCTAAAAATGTATCCTGAGCGATTGCTTTTATTACCAGTTTACCTGACCATATTCCATTATTGCTGCTTCCTTCAACACTGAGAGAAGCTACCGGCGCCACATTGTCCACTCGCACAAATCGGGTTTTTGTCCGGAAATTCTGCGCTTTATCCAGAACGTCTATTCTTATATTATATATTCCTTCACTATGAGATAAAGCTGTTGTATCCCAGCTGCATTCCACATTTGTTGACGGGTTATTATCCTGTAAAAACAACTGCCGATATTGGCCATTCGTTTCATTTAAATCTTTATAACTGACTATGATTTTTTCAGGATTTACTTCGTTAACTGCTGCAGATATTTGTGCATTACCCTTTAGATACATCGGCATATTAGCAAACGATATTTCCGGGTAAGTGTTGTCTATTACAAATGAGATTGTTTTTTCTACTGCGTCATTCCCGGCTAAATCCTCGCTGTTAAGAATAACCGTATAATGACCGTCAGACATATATTTCCCGTCATCATCCAGACCGTTCAAATAATATGTGTATGCCTGTCCCTGGCAGGAACCGTGGTATAAGTTTTTTACTTTGTTTCCCTGTTCATTCAGTACTGTTATTGATAACGATCCCTGCTCGCTTACTGATAAAAAGAGAGGGCTTTCATCATGTTTCCCATCTAAAATACCAGGTGATAGATATATTACCGGGATATTAATATCCGAAATTATTGGAATAGTATTGTCAACTGTCACATATCCTATTATTGTATCTATTGAATTACCTGCGCCGTCCTGCCGGTATGAACGGAAATTGTATAAACCATCCGGTACATACGCTCCGTCTGTGAACCGGCCATTCCAGATTGAGTTGTGTTCACCGACGTTTACCCTGGAAACCGGTATAAGCTCTTTGACCAATTGGTCGTTTGTATCTTTGACCACAAGATTGAATAAAACTTCGCTGAATTTATTATCATTCACATGGGCTGTGAGCGCTGTGGTGTCTTTTTTATTATTCTGCTGGGGAGAAAACAACGAGTATTGCATATTTAAAGTGACTACAGGCGGTTCTGTATCAAAGAGCACCTTAAGACTTCTTTCCTGCGGTATGGAAATATTTCCTATTGTATCCATCGCGCTGATTGTTATTACATAGTCTCCATCCTCAACATTTTCCCGCAGGGTATTTTTACCATCCCAAGCTACACTATAATTACTGGCTGTTAAATACATTTTGTTCATCAAAGTACGCACCGGCGTCAGTACCCCGTTTATGTTCGACCTGCTCACCACAATTGTTACCGCTGCTTTTTCCGACAGAGTAAAATACAGCATGGCATTTTTGTTTATATTCTTTGGATGTATTATCGTGGGAAACAGGTCGGTTATCACCACTTCCGGTGCGACTGTGTCGATTATCACCGGGATTTTTACTTCTGTCTGGTTGCCAGCCACATCCTTAGTCCGGTATATCAGTGTGTGACTTCCGTTCTTTGTGCCGACAGGGTATGCTTGATTATAACTGTAATTTTCATCAGAGATATAATTTTCAAAAATTAGTTCTTCTGTTTCGTTTTTAAGGTATATTTCCACCTTGGATAAAAGGGTGTCGTCATGCAGAGTAAACGACATTGGTATATCGGATTTGGTTAGATAATTATAGGTTGGAGCAGCAATAGTTAATACAGGCGCTTTGTTGTCAATATAGACTTCTTTAGTTATTTCTGCGTTTATGCCAAAAGTGTCTGTGACTGTCAGTTTGACAAAATAGGTTCCGTTAAGTAAGAGCGTGTTCCAAACACCCAGGCCGCTGTTTACGACCGGACTTTCTGATGTAACAATTTCTGTATAATTTCCTTCCAGGCTCGATGAATAGGCAATAGTATACGAAGAGAAATTTGAACTGCTTGCGGTACCTTTTATTAAGAACTCACCGCTAATCATGTTTACAGACTGTGACAGGTTTTGTATTTCCGCGTTTATCTGCGACGTGATTACATTAAATGAATACTGGCGGCTCGTAAAATGCCCGATTTCATCGCTTGCTTCTATTTTTATCGAATAGGTTCCTTCAAGCACCAGGTTGGAGAGCTTTAAAAATGCACCTTCATAACTGCTTGTATCGCTTTTTATTACTGTATATCCGCTTTCTCCCGGACGCATCAGACTAATTTCGTAGTGGGTTAAAAAGTTGTCGTACGCTACCCCGCTCAAAATTACATCGGAACCGGAACGTATGATATTGTCTGCACTGAACGGATTTATTATAACTTCCGGCTTTGTATTATCAGGCCTGAAGCGCAGACGATTCCCGGAAACATTTCCGGCTTTATCGTAGGCGGTTACTACTATCTCGTAGGTATGACCATCGACCAAATTGATTGTGCTTAAATTCAACAGTACGCTGTTTTCTACAGTATACGCTGTCTTTAAATTCTTTCTGACATTAATATCATCCCCGCTTTTTATATCGACTTCATATTTTTCCAAGTTAGCATCGGTTATACTTCCTTTTATCTGCAGCGTTCCTTCTACCCAGGAATTATCGACAGGCCCTGTAAATAATACTACCGGTGCGGCACTGTCTACAATTACTGGAAATCTCTTTTCTACTGTATTGGTGCCATGGACTGCCTGCACGACAATAATATACTCACCGTCCACGACTCCGTTACTTGCGTTATCCTCGCCCATCCACAAGGTGGAAATCTCATTACTCGCGGGCAAGATTTTGTCTATTATAAGGTTACGAACTATTTGACTGAAAGTGTCTGTCACATTTACATTCAGCAAAACGTCCGCTTTGGCAGTAACATCAAGATAGATGGTTGTCAGTGTACTATTCGCTGCCCTTGATATTACATTCTTACTGTCAAGACTTGCGAATATTAAAGTGTTATCCGGTGTATTTACGAACGATAGCGGTTGTTCAAGCACTCTTACATTCCCCGCGAGGTCTACGGTTTTTATCTGCAGGGTGAAATCGCCATATAGATTACCGGAATCAAAAATCAGCAGTTGTTTACCTGACTGCACCGGGGTATAGACATTGCCAAAATTCGCTGTAAATCCGTTGGTATTTGAAAGTATCACAGTATATGATTTGAAATTTATATCACTTACTTCTCCGAGTACATTTATAATACCACTACAATTACTTCCTGTTGCCGGCGAATCAATCCTTACTACAGGAGGTTCGGTATCGACTATACAAAAGTCCGACCAAATTTGAGTATTTCCGCCGGCATCGATAAATTTGGCTTCAACTCTATATACTCCATCAGGCAGAAGTGTTCCACTTTGCCCGAAGGAAACAGAAATTGAGAGTTTTGTTTCGTTTGCACTATTAATCATTCCGCTAATGTTGGATAAAATCATCGTATTGTTGGAATCATATATCCATATTTCTGCCCAGTGGTCTTCATTTGCCGCGTATGTAACTACAAGGTTATTGTTTATAGCGGTGATATACTTACTTGCTAAATAGATTTTTTGTTCATCAACCGGGCTACTGTTATCCAGAATCACCGACAGGGTTGTAACTCCGCTTAAGTTTTTCGCTTTATCAGCTGTCTGTAGCTGAATATAATATTTCCCATCAGGGTAACTGATGCCGGAATCTGAGCGTCCGTCCCAGATTACCTGGTTTTTCCCAGCTTTTTCTTTAGTCCAATCACGCAATACCGTAGTCAAGGCACCGGACTCATCAACAACAACCGCCCGAAGTAGAAAATCAGTGCTTTCTTCATCAGCGAGTGTAAAATTGAGTATCGCCAATCCATTTGAAATACCAGTTGATATCCGATCAGTGGATAAAACCGGATAATTTATCTGCGGGTCGTTTACATCAATTATTACTTCCACCATTTTACCGGAGGTATCAACATTGACATTGCCGGCATTGTCCACCCCTTTGATATAAAGGTAATATTTCTGTGCTTCATCGGTTACAGGAATATAATCAGCAAGCTGTATTGATACCGGCTGATTTTTTATGACTGATTTCTCAAAGGTTTTATAGATCATCCCGCTTTGATAATTGATCATGAATAACAGCTTGCCGTCTTTATCCATTGAGGCATTTATAGTTGCGCCTGTAAGGCGATTAGCTCTGGATAAGTAAATTACCTTATCATTTGTAGCGCTTACCAGCGGTTTCCTGGTATCAACTGTTGTTTCTTTAATAACAGGCACACTTTCCACTCCTCTTTGATTGAGGCAGATTACTTGTATAGTATTTCGTCCTTCTACTAATTGCATTCCGTTGAATTCAAATTTGCCGCTTGAGTCAATTTCTGTAATACCTTTTTCTATGTTATTTATCATTAATTTTACAGAGTGATTTGCGGGAGCCTTTCCACCTATTCTGACATCATTGTACGAAATTAAATCCGGCAAAATGTCAAGTACAGGTTTCTGAACCTCAGTGTCATCAAACACCAGTGCGTAATCCGAGAAACCCGGTATATTGACCACTATTTGGTTATTAATTTTGTCTACATACCCGGGAAGATACTCAATTGTGCCGTCTTTTTTTACATGGTAGGTGCCAAGCCGTGATTCCCAGTTTGTGCCGTATTGAGAAGCGTATTCTGCGCCCATTTCATCAGTATATTGATATGTAAGCACAGCCGCTTCATCAAACATGATTCCTGCAGGCCGCATGCTGAATACCGGCCCGATTATATGGAAATTCGCAGCTGTTGTTAAATCATCCCTGTTTATCGGCAAAATATCAACCAGTACATCACGAGGCGGTGTTTCCGGAAGCATATCTTCTGCTGATTCCGGTATAGCATTTATTGGGAAATCGACACGTACCGTACTGAAAGGACTGATTGCGTTTCCGCCGCCTTCTCTGCTGGCGACATTGCCGATATTCACCCTGCTGACTTTTTCTATCAGATTGCCGTTATTCTTGGTTACCTGTAATAACAGCAGATATTTCCCATACAGAAACGTGGTATCCCAGCGACAGAGAATATTTCCCTGAGGATAGGTGGTGTCAATATCTATTTTTTCCCATCTGGCATCATTTACATTGGTTCCACTGGAATAAAACATTTTATACGAAGCTGTTTCAAGACCTGTGCTGCCGATTATTTCGAGGTAACGGCGCTCACGATCTCTATCAAGAACTACTGAAAAATCCCCGGACTGACCGGTATAAATTGATGTCGGTTTTTTACCCGCGTGTTGATCGTAACCGTTTGACAGATATACACCTTTTGAACTTGTCTGCAGTTCCACCAAATAATTCGAAATATACACATGCTCTCTCAGAGGTCCGGTCAAATTGTAGTAAATATCTGAGGCGCTCTTATTTTGAATATCTGCAGGTTTTGTTGCATCATAGGTTATTGAATTGGCGCCCAGGGTTTTAAACTGGTCTGTCCAATACACGTTTTTGTGAGATTTTAAATAATATGTATAGCCCTTTCTGCTACTGTTGTACCCTGAAGTGTTTAATTCCAGGTATCCCTCGTCTGCGGGATTATCTGCTGTTACTGTTTCTGTTTTCCCCTGCATTGACAGAACTTCAACATCATCCGGTGGGGAGTCCGGAATAAATAATTCCGAGTTGTTTTCATAAATATTCTGTTTAAATGATTTGCTCTCCGTCCAATAGATATCATAGGGGACATAATAAAACATTAAAAAACGACCGGATATTGATGGATTAATAGTACCCCACCATCTTTTTTTATGTATATCAAAATTAGCTATATACGCAATATGGTTGCCTTCAATCCGGATGCTGGATATGTGAGAGGCATACGTGTAACTATCTAGATAATGCGTATAATGGAATAAATGCCCCGGGACATCCGCTGTTGATTTCGGGGTTGGATTATAAAAGTCCTGTTCCGGACATTTTAACGGCGGTTTCCCTATACACTGGCAAAAACAATTATCTTCCACCGGTATACTAAGATTATAAGGAATTGTTGTATTATAATTTACATATTCTTTTCCATAATATCGAAAATCAAAATGGGCGTTTATCGGAACTGGCGGGTATTCGTATCCTAAAGGTTTCACATTTAATACATAATATGCCCCGTTATCTCCGGTTAATACTTGATTATCTTTGGGGCTTGCTATTACAACTGAACTGTCTATCACTGCATGCCGCACTTCTACCGGAATTGTCACAAGTTTGTCATACACATTTCCACAAGAAATACCGTGCACTTCAAGTATATACCTCCCGGACACAACCGGAAGACCGGCTAAATCTTTACATTCCCATTCAGCGCTGTATTGCCCCTTCGGAGAAAAGTAATCATCAATATCATCAGTCTTTATGTTCTTAACTATTTCCCCGACACTGTTTTTTATATAAATCCCAATTTTACTTCGTGTATTATCGGAATACGTTATCAGCAGCCGGTCATTTATTCCGTCATCATTCGGAGTAATGAGTGGACTTGATGTACTGACAGTCAATTCCAGTTCTGTCACACCTGTTTGTATTTCAACCGCGTTTGTAAAGGCAACTGTATCAAGACTCTGTCCGTATTGATCATTCTTGACTGTCCGCGCAGTCATAATTATCAAGTAATTTCCATCAGAAGCCCGGTTTCCCAGATTGTCATTACCGTCCCAAACCATCTCTAAATATTGATTCACTCCCGCATATTGATTATTTGTCAAAGTGCGAATTTCACCAGTGACCTGGGAGTATACTTTGACATCCAGGTAACTTTCTTTTGTCGTCCGTGCTTTTATTCCCAGCAGCTCATCTTCCGGCGCATAAATATTTCTGGTAAGAACAATTTCTCCGGTATAAGGCTTTTTAACCGTAATTGGGATTCTTTTGCTGTTATATCCGGTTGCGGAATACACAAAAATGTCAACATTATACTCGCCCTCAGATACATCAGTTACATCCCAAATGCCATGCATTAACCCGGATATGGACAACAATCGTTTTTTAACAATTTGCCGATACGAATTATCCTGCGCTGAGCAAATGATCTCATAATATTGACCCAATGTTTCACTTTCAACCTGTGCCTTGATGTCGATATATTGTTTTGCATGATACTCGACAAGTGTAAATGAATAATTGCTCTCATTCTGCTTGATCACTGCAATGTCTTGCAATTCCTCTCCCTGCTTATCTTCGAATCGCGTCTGCCATTTATCGATGATGATATGATTCTGATCTGGAAGATATTCGACTGTGATGTTGGTTTGACCAGACTGCGGAAGTAAAACATAATCATCGCCGATGACCAGACCATTTACTAATCTCTGATCCTCAGAAGTTATAAATTGTGTCCGAAGTTTTGAAAATCCACCGATGGTATCAAGGGAATTGCTCGTTACAAAGGCATCTTCGACAGCCGGCCCTTTACTTTTGAAAAAGATTTGGGCGAAATCTGAATACCTATCCATCACTTCAAAATTAGTCATGCCACTTTCCGTGATCCCTTCAACGCTGACAGTGTAAACACAATTCTGTGCCATTCCATCTATGTCAAGGATGTTTTTAAGGAATAGACCGCTTACATTTTTTCCTTCAGGATCGAATATACTAATGCCATCGCTGCTGTAAGTAAGTTCAGCCTGTAATTCCATATTTTTTTGAAATGGTATATTCTCGCCAACAAAGGTTCTCGGGGCATTCACATACCAACGCAACCGCGCGAGCGGACCCATGTATCGTGTAACAGATATTTCCGATAAACCGGTTTGATACGTTTTTGTAAAATTAGTGATTTGTGTGAAAAGATCGACATTGAATTGCCACGGAGTTGTATATATTTTTTTAACATCTATATCGAAAGCGCCAAACGGAGATAAATCGACGTTGGAATGGAATGTATACTCTTCAATAGGCATATCAATGGTTACAGTTTTTACATCATGTGGCGTTGCATTTTCATAAAAAATCTTTATCTCCCCTTCGGTCTCTTTCACCGGGTGAACCATTGTTTGATTAACAGGACCGTCTGATCTGATGAAAAGAGGTGAATCGTCATAAGTAAAGGCTGTACCCGTTGAATCTAAATATGGAAATGGTCCGAGTTGGTTTATTTCTGAGAGGGATATGTGGGGACTCGTCAGATCGAGAGTTACGGGTCCGCCGTAACAGGGGAATATAACTGTTTTTCGCAGTACGGTACCGTTAACTGACAATCGGAATTTCACCCGCAATGGCTTGGTTTTTTTACCCTCACCATTAGCACTAAAGGTAAAGAGGTGCCCATTTTCCGGAGAGATGATAGTGTCTGCCAGCGGAGAAAGAGGGATAATCTTTATTGCGGTTTCCTCTGCAGAAACCACGTGCACCGTTATGCTCTTTTGCACGGTGTATCCGTTTTCTGTTGCGGTAATTGATAACGTATATCGGCCTTCAGGAACAACCACAGCAGAATCATCCTTCCCGTTCCATGAAAAAACGTGTGCTGGCATATTCAATCCCAATGTGCGGTTTAAAGTTTCTGCCATGCCGGTCCGGATGATGATTGAATTAGAATTCAAAATATTGATAATTATAGATGCATTTTTATTCAAGTCGAAGGAAAGTTTCAAGTTTCCATTTACAATATCATTTGGACAGAAAACTGCTCGATTGAGCAACATATTTTCAATAAATAGTGGGTTGATCACCTCAACATGCCGATATATCACTTTATTTTCGCCAGATTTGTTAAATACCGCAAGCTTTAACGAATATACGCCATCATTAATTGCCTTGGTGTTCCACATTCCAAGATGACCGTTATGCACCTGTAGTACAGAAATGTAGTCTTCTCCGGTAAACGAGCGCAGTTCTTCGGATACTGGTATTCCAGACCACTGGGCAATCTGGTCATTATTCGCATCTACATTTCCTGCAGCGTACTGTAGGGTAAAATGAGAAAATCCTCTATAATCGACAGCTATTCCGCTAATTTCTTCAACACCGTTCGTCAATGTGTGGTTTTCGGTCGGACTGCTGACATTAACGAATGCTGATCCAACCACAAAGAAGTTGCAATATTCTTTAACGTTGCCGAAATCGTCGTTTGCGGTTATTTTAAAGAAGTAAACCCCGTTCTGATAAAACTCACCATCATCATCGCGGACGTCCCAGTAAATCGTGTGATAGCCTAACGAAAGATCGTTTTCACTAATGGTTTTTACCAGCGTTCCGTTCTCAGTAAAAATATCGATCTTAACATTAGGATTTTTCTTGAAAAAATCGCCGTACTTGTCGTTTAGTTGAAACTGTAGGGTTACGTTATTGTTACCATTGGCGTTAAAAATAAATGGCGTGACGAAATTGTTTTCAATAAGGGGTGCATCAAGGTTATTGAATGATTCAACCTGTGCAAAACATAGATCAGTGAGGGCGGTTATGCTGAGTGCAAGAAATAAATATCTGAAAAGGTTTTTCATCGTTAGTATATTTTCTTCACCGCGACATCACGGCTGTTACCCGTCAGGTCTACAGCTTCAAAATTCAGATAATACAGGCCTTCCTTCACATAATAGCCGTTGTCGTCCTTGCCGTCCCATGTAAAAATATTTTGTCCATCTTTACAATATTTGTTTTTTAATAATTTTCTTACCACTAAATTTCTGTTATTTTGTACTATACCATTTAGAAAGCATTGTTCGCTTATCGTCAGTACAACAGTGAACTCACCTTTTTTTGGTGCAAAGGCATTCGACGCAGTAACGGAGAGTATTTTTATCGGTGTTTTATCCACTCCGACGCTTACGTAGCTCACGCTGGAGTTATGAATAGAATCCACCCACGCTCGACCGCCGATGAAATAAACTCCATCAGCGAGGTCGGTATTATCCAGGTTGGTTGCGGTACAGAATAGATAGTGCGTGCCCGCGATAGTATCGGTTTCAGTCTGTATTTGATAAATATATCCGTTGGGAAGCAGATAGGAATTATTGAACACATCCCCTGCAAAAATGGTGAAGTCAACTTTGGCGTTTTTTGAAAGGATATACTGAACTTGCAGGAACGCATTGTTGTTGGTGATGATGAAATTCGATTTGGGAAACTCTATCCGGGCCTGATTAATAACCTGTACCTGACTCTGCAACTCCTGTCCGAAGCCGCTCTTGAAATATTTATCGAAAGTAGTTTTATCAAAATTAGTCGCGGCAAAATCCATTTCGTTTACGTTTTTCACAGCGGCGTTAGCGATTATCCGCAATCGACAGGTTCCGTCAGCCACGATCATGCCGCTGTTATTTATACCGTTCCAGTTCAAATAGAATGTTCCGATGTCATAAAGCCGATTATCAATAAGAGATTTTATGATCTGGTCAGAAGAATTAACCACGAAAGCGTTAATCAACGATTTTGTAGTTACTGAAAACGACGCGTTAAAGTATTCGTTGGTACCGCCCATCGGCATCACCCGATCTTTTTCCACATTCAGGGAAAGTCCCGGCATCTGCCGGAAGCATTTAAACTCGAACGGCGAGGAAATAAATATTCCGCCATATTCTCTGTAGATACTGATGGAACGAGGACTATATAATGAATATTCACCTGGGCTGTTTTCATCGAGCATTGCGGTAAAATTCAGGTCTTGTCCGAATTTTATCAGTCTGTTGTTCTCCGTATCAACGCCATACATGGAGTTAAACTGATCCACGGCAAAATCGACAAAATTCATATGGGTCAGATCCCATTGGTATGAGGTTATTGTTTTGAGTAGCGAACCGTCGCGATTGAATTTGAAAAGCCGGTTATTCCCGGTACTTCCGATATAAATGTTTCCGGCGCTATCAACCGCCACAGCTTTTGGCGCCTGTAATACTGTTTCGTTTTCACCTGTAAGATATGAATTGTATCCAAAACTTACCTGAGTAAGGTCTGCGGTTAATTTCACCACCCGGTTATTACCCGTATCGGCTACATACACGCTTCCCGCGTTGTCTATCGCAATTCCATATGGCGTAAGACAGTTTGTATACATCAATCCGGTATATTCAATGAAATTCATGCGCCACATGAACTTCAGCACTCTATTATTTCCCGTATCGGCTACATAAATTTCTCCGGACGGCCGGGCTTTTATCTGCTGTGGAGAATTTAACTGAAGCTGCGATGGCTGGTCGCCATAATAGGCATAATCGACTTCATCAATATTGTAAACAATAAAATTCATCTGCGGATCAGTGAAGAGCATTGTTTTAAAATGGCTCGTGGTTACTAATAAATCAGGTGAATATGTATTGAATTTAACCTGCTCAATGCCTCCGAAGGTTTCGAATTTTATTCCGAGATTTGTGAAATTCTGTAATGAATATATAGAAGTGCCTTCTACGAAATAGAAAGAATTTGTCCCGCTGGAATGTAACGTAATGCCAAAAGGCGAAATAAGTATTATAAGCAGGAAAATTCTCATGTTCATCTATTCATCAAACGTGTATTTCCATATAATTACGCCGTCTTTTTCATGTGGGGTATAAACATAAAAAATATTATCTTTCCCAATTAGGAATTCATATTCTAAATATTCTGAAAAATCTTCTTTAATAAAATGAGTAACGCATCCAAAATTTGAGACTCGATAAAATAAAACTTGCTGATTTTCTATTGCTTCAAGTTTCCAATAGGTATTGTTGTTTTCGTCTTTTCCTATTAAATCTAAATTTGAACCATCAAATTTTTTTCTATCCTCATTATTCACTACTTTTGTATTCATTAAATCCTTATGAAAGGAATTTTTATTTTTTTCAGTTATTTCTAATATACTTTTTGATTTTTTCCCCTCTAATAACTTTCTATTTTGTATTTTTTCTTCGATTATCTTATTAAAAGAATTATGTCCAGTTTCTTTGCGATTTTTGATTTCAGCAACAGTTATTTTCTTCCCTTGGGAATTTAAAAACATATCTTCTGAAGCGATACCTTCTAGTATTATATTATTTTCTTCATCTATTCTGATAGATGTAGGTCTTTGAATTTTATCTTTTTTAAAATTCTACCTGTTTTTTTAAGGTATTTATTTTAACTAATTCTTTTCCACCATATAAAATTACATTATTGTTATTGTCAATTTCAAATTTTCTTGTAATATGGTGCCAATTTTCATTTCTTGAAATTGAGTTTACTAAATTCCCTTTTGAACTGTAGATTTTAATGTATCCATTTGCATCATCGGGTACAAAAACCATACCATTTTTATTTACTTGTATATGCTTTGGATATGTCCATGCCGATTTATAATCAAATTTTAAAATACCAATTTGATTAATATTTGTTCCCCACGATATTTTGATGTGTATATTTCTAAATTCTTGAGAGTACAGAAATGATATAAATAAAAAAAATATAAGAATTCTCTTTTCCATTATTACTCCTTAAGACGTCTTGAAACACCAGCAGACAAATCATCTCCCCAAGTGGTTTCATCTTTTATAACTTTATTTTCTGGACTGCTTGCTTCTATCAGTACTATGTCTTCTTTTGCCCAAGCACCTCTCTTCCTTTGTGTGCAATCAATTCTCCATATTGCTGTAACATGATCCGTAGTTACAATTAAATCGCCTGGGACAAGTAAATTTCTATCAGTAATTATATCCGTGATATTTCTATTATCCCTAAAATCACTGGCACTAATAGTATAACTATCAATTTGGCTATTATAATTAGCCAAAGTCCAGCCATATAATGACCTTGTTTCAGGTAAAACCCTGTTAAGAGTAGTTAAAAATTGATGATTTCTGGCACCTCGCTGTACGAAACCGGAACAATCAATACCAGCCCATTTATAAGGATAATACTGTGATACCCACTGTTCTAATTGTTCTTTATATAATCTGGGCATATAAGAGATGTTGGTATAATATTTCCATTTTACAGGGGGGTAATTTGATAGATAAGAATTGGCATCGTTTATATCATTATTATAGTTATTAATTGTATCTTTGCATCCGTAGCTATAGCATACTGCATTTTCAACAAGGCTTAATTCTGTGTTTGGTGCAGAAGGTCTAGGCTGAGGTCTACAATCTCTTATCCCGCTATTATCACAATACTCCTTTAAAATATCCAGCATCACCTTATCATACACCGCAAACCAGTCCGCCATTGGAAGAACATTTGAGTAACAGAGCCCGTTCTCATTATACACAATAGCCAGCGTATAGAGATTGCCGACTTTATGCATTCCTGCAACATCCTGGATCAAACTTAATTGCATGTCTATTCTGCCATCACTCCCTGTATTATATTTTTCAGAAAACCATTCTTTTGAAGAAGAGTGTAAATAGTAGCTGGACGGATGCATCGGCATGGAATTTGTCGCGTTGAATAAGTAAATAGAAAACTTTCGATCTTCTATGGCGGTTCCATAATCTATATCGTTAAATTGAAGGTTAAAACTTTCAGCGTTTAGTGGACTATCAGGATTTATTTGATTGCCGATGAACCGGAAGTATTCATAGCTTGATCCGGACGTTATCTTTATCCTGGTAGGATCGAACAAGAAATAATTATTGGTATAGTACATTCCCGGCCGGATGAGAAATAGATTTTCAATATAATTTGAAGTGACCTTAATGCCGTTTTTAGCGTAAATAGTTACCCGATACGGAAATTTATTCTGTATGAAAATGTTAGTGGTATCGAGATCGATAATTGGAATTTGATTTCCGGCGGACCCCGGCATGATAATTGTTTGCGGCTGAATATTATAGAAAATGCGGCCTGGCCAGTATGACTCATTGTTGCCGTTTGTAAAAGATACCGCAATGTCAACGGTGCCGCTGCCGAGTGAAGGTACATACGCGGAAATTTTTATCAGGTCATTCCAGAAAGAATCATCATACTGAACTATCAGCTCAGGATATTCTTCGTATGAATTGGAAGTACCGATTGGAATACACGTTACAAACGCAGCTTGATTGGATTTGGAATTTTGATATTGATTATAGTCAAGGCTTTCCAGGTAGCCCTTATCTCCAAACAACACCACAAATTCAACTCCTTCAAAAACTTCCTGATTTTTAACGTTGAAACTGAGATAATAATTAGTAAATCCTGATGAATAAAAAGAGGGGCTGAATTGATCTTTGAAAAGTTCCGAAATATCAGTGCCCCAATAGGATGCGTTTGGCGGCGCAGTCATAACGTATTTTCTTCGCCAGCCGATGCCGAGTTTATTACAATTTTTCGGAAAAACCTTCCAGGCAAAACCCTCTGCACTGTCAGTACAGGTGGCATGGAAACTGAAGCTGCTGCCGATTTTTTCAACGGTAAACTTTTGTAGCACTCTTTTATTGGAAGGTGTGATAATTCTTAAAATAGCATTGGCAACACCCCCAACATTCATAGCAGATGCTTCTAAAGTCCCATTGGAAAACATAGCAATATTATATTCCGGCGCGGCGATGTCTTTTTCCGTTGCTGCAGCCTGACCATCGCCGAGTATTGGCATCGGTACAATGTAATCTTCGAAATATTTATCGAAGAAAATAAAACTTATTATAAGGTGCTGCATGGTCATCTATTCATCAAACGTGTATTTCCAGATAATTACGCCGTCAGTCTTGTGCGGGGTGTATGCGTAGAGGTTGTCATCAGAGCATAATTTAAAAACGAATTTAATATATTTATCAATTTTTTCGACGATTAAATCAGTTGCATTTCCATACTTATCGATTCGTACCAAGACAGCAATGAAGGCATGACAAGAAAGTATTTGCCAATATGTATTTCCATTTGTATCTATACCAATTTTTTCAGGTTGATATCCACAACTAAAATTAGTCCTAATTTCCTGTATCGAAAATTTTTGCCTTAGAATTACGTCAATAAATGATTCTATATTTTCATCAGTGACATTTGCAATATTTTGCTTTTTATCTATCTGCATCTTATTATTTGCCGTCATTTCGACCTTTTTTACATCATTTCGTTCTTTAATTGAATCCTTAAAATTAAGTTTATTAAATTTATAAAAATTATTTTGAAATGCTTTAGTCTCAATTGATTTTGATTCAATCCTTTCACCCTTTTTTGAAAGTATGATATCTGAGATAAAAATATTGTTAGATTTATCAATTAAAATATTTTTGGGCTCTGAGAAATTTTTATTGGTAAAATAAATTTTGTTCATAGTAGTGTTTATTTTTATTAGACTATTATATCCATCGAAAAATACAACATTGCCTTCATGATCAGCTGTTATATGAGATACCGCTTTGTGCCATCTTGAATTATTTCTTAATATTTTTAAAAGCTTCGCATTTTTGTTAAATATTTTTACTGACTCGTTTACTGGATCATCCATATATACATTACCTTTACTATCAATATCAAAATCATGGGGGCAAGAGTAATCGTATGATTTTTTTACAATCCCAATTTGGTTATCATAGGTGCCGCTTTGAATACTAATGAATAAAAACTTGTTAAAAGAAAATGAAACATTAATAGTAAAGCATATATTGATAAATAATTTAATTAATTTCATACTCTATTCCTTTAACCTTCTTAACTTATACATTGGTGGTAAATAATGGCTCAGATTTTTTTGATGTACTACATACCCATAATCAAGCCCCTCAGCTTCAATGACTTTAATATCAACGGCTGTCCAATTTCCTCTTTTCCGTTGAGTATTATCGATTTTCCATACGGCTACTACATGAACATTAGGTCTAACCAGAATATCGCCAGGAACTAGTAATTGCATGTTAGTTACCTCAGTAGTATAGAGATTACTTTCAAAATCAGCAGTTCCAAGATATGTTGATATGTAAGTATTATAATCTATAGGTAAAATCGATTTAGTTATTCGTAATTCAGGAATTAATTTACCGGTATCTTCTAAAATTTTATGATATTTCGCACCCCTCTGTACAAACCCACTACAATCGATACCCGCCCATAATTTGGGATGATATTTCCAATCGTTAGGTGGTCCAGACGCCCAACGAACATCATCATCTTCTTCACGCCTCGGGACATAGGAATGATCAGCAAAAGTACCACTTATATATTGGCTCCAATCATCCGGAGGTGATTTATAGTTTGTATTATTCAGCCAGGTTTTTGCTTCATCAAGATCGTCATTAAAATGTTCTACAGTATCTTTACATGCCCAGCTATATGCTACTGCAGTTTCTATACGAGATCCGTTTTGTCTATGCCGCCAGTCTCTTATTCCATAATCAATGTCACAAAATCCTTGAAGGATATCCAGCATCACCTTATCATACACCGCAAACCAATCTGCCATTGGAAGAACATTTGTATAACACAACCCGTTCTCATTATACACAACAGCCAGTGTGTAAAGATTGCCGACTTTATGCATTCCTGAAATATCCTGCAATAGCCTTAATTGTATGTCAATTCGGCCATAATTCCCTGTATTATATTTTCCAGAAAAGTATTCTTTTGAAGAAGAGTGTAAATAGTAACTGTACTGATTCATCGGCATGGAATTTGTCGCTTTGAATAAGTAAATAGAAAACTTTCGATCTTCTATGGCGGTTCCATAATCTATATCGTTAAATTGAAGGTTGAAACTTTCAGCGTTTAGCGCACTATCAGGATTTATTTGATTGCCGATGAACCGGAAGTATTCATAGCCTGATCCGGACGTTATCTTTATCCTGGTAGGATCGAACAAAAAATAATTATTGGTATAGTACATTCCCGGCCGGATCAGAAACAAATTTTCAATATAATTTGAAGTGACCTTAATGCCGTTTTTAGCATAAATAGTTACCCGATACGGAAATTTATTCTGTATGAAAATGT
>Ga0180008_1000254_pt1 | contig 51680 bp, 49 predicted proteins | sample MM_PW_MetaG_FD_121121 | JGI IMG/M metagenome (GOLD analysis project Ga0180008, IMG submission 121121) | Groundwater microbial communities from the Aspo Hard Rock Laboratory (HRL) deep subsurface site, Sweden - MM_PW_MetaG | ecosystem: Environmental > Aquatic > Deep subsurface > Groundwater... | reverse complement strand
TTTTATTTAAGTGGAGATATTGAGTTAAATGAATATTGGTTATACCAAATGATTGCTGCAATTATTATTGGAGCTTTATTAACTCTTAATGGACTTAGAAACCAAAAATTAAATGTAAGTCATGCACTTGCATATGCAATTGCTGCACAAGGTATGGCATTTGGTATTGTTATGGCTGTTATTTATCCATTTGCTAATTATATGAATTTTGGTATGTGGATTATGTGGGGAATGGGTACTTTTTTAATGATTCCACTTGTTGTAATTACACTTGCTAAAGCAAATGAATTATTTAGAAACTCTTTAGGAATTGGTCCAGTAAGACTTGTTCCTTTAGATTTAAAATCTGATAATATTCCATTTGTTTCAATCCATGTTCCAGCGTATAAAGAACAACCCGATGTTTTAGCTGAAACATTAGAAGCATTAGCAAAATTAAGATATCCAAACTATGAAGTTCTAGTAGTTATTAATAATACTCCTGAAGAGTTTTATTGGAAGCCAATTGAAGAGTTATGTAAAAAACTAGGCGATAAATTTGTATTTATGAACATAACTTGTACAGGATTTAAAGCAGGTGCATTAAATGCAGCTTTAGAGCATACAAATAAAAATGCTGAAATTATTGCAGTTATTGATGCAGATTATGTTGTTGAATCTGGATGGTTAGTTGATTTAGTTCCATTATTTGATGATCCAAAAGTTGCAATTGTTCAAGCACCTCAAGATCATAGAGATGGTGATGAGTCAATTATAAAAGCCGCTATGAATGCAGAATATGCAGGTTTCTTTGATATTGGAATGATTGATAGAAATGAAGAAAATGCAATTGTTGTTCATGGAACTATGGTAATGGTAAGACTAAGCTCTATGATGGAAGTTGGTGGTTGGGGAACTGATACTATTGTTGAAGATAGTGAATTAGGTCTTAGACTATTTGAAGCTGGTTACTCAGCTCATTATACAAATAGAAGATATGGTTATGGATTACTTCCTGATACTATTGAAGCATTTAAAACTCAACGTCATAGATGGGCTTATGGAGCTATTCAAATCCTTAAAAAACACTGGAGAGAATTTAAACCATCTGCTAAAACTTTGACACCTAGACAAAAAAATAAATTTGTCGCTGGTTGGTTTTTCTGGTTAAGTGATGCTATGGGTCCTATTATGGCTGTTATGAATATTATTTGGGTTCCTGTTATTATATTTGTTGGGGTTACGATTCCTACAATTCCATTAACAATTCCAATTATTACAGCATTTATAGTAAATATTTTACATACATTTATTTTGTATAGAATAAAAGTAAAAGCAAGTTTAAAAAATACAATATTAAGCTCAATTGCATCTATGAGTTTACAACTTATTATTTTCAAAGCAGTTTGGGATGGTTTTGTAAAAGATGGTTTACCATTTAAAAGAACTCAAAAAGGTGGGAAAAATAAAAAAGCTAGTGATAATCCAATAAAATACGAAACTATTTTAGCTGTGTTATTATTAACTTCATTCTTTGCTTTAATTTTCACAAACTATACAGGTATTACTGAAATTTATGTATTTGCAGCAACTATATTTATTCAAAGTATTCCTTATATCTCAGCAATTATTATGAGAATATTGGAAATACAATCTATTAAAAACCAAAAGTCTTAAAAGACTTTTGGTTTTCTTTTTAGCTTTTTCTTTTTAGTTAATTTTTACAACTCTATAAATATTTTTAATATCTTTTTATTACTCAATAACTCCTATTTATTCAACTTATATTTAATTTATACACTAGTTAATTCTTAATAAAATAAGTATTCATTTTAATATGTAATATTTGATTGAAAAGGAAAGAAATTAAATTATAGAAAGATAATATATAAATAAAAAATAGAAGCCTTTGAGAAGGCCTCTATTATAGTTAGAAATTAATCTATTGGAACTACAGGATTTAAAGTAGAAGTATTATGTAAAAAGTGTCTATGTTTTTCGAATTGATCAATAATATCAATTACAATTGCATCTTCATCATATCCATAAATATCATAAGCTTTATTTCCATCTTGTAAATAAACCTCTGCACGAGCATATTTTTTCTGCTCTTTTGTAGGATTTACAGACTCAGGATAAGCGTAACTTGGAGTATCATAATTTCTAGCACGTACTTCATAAATAAAGTCAAAATCATTTGAGTGTTCAACCCTAATAACAGAAATTGCACTTGCTTTGTCATTTGAAATATCTACATTCCATGCGTAATTATTAAGCTCTTCTTTTACAGCTTGCATTGCTTTAAATACGTCTTCATTAATAAATCTTTTAGTTTCTTCAACTTTTGGAAACTCAATAATTCTATTAAGTCTTACTTTCCATGTTCCACTAATTTTTCCATGACGACCAGCATTCATATGGTGTCGTAAACTCTCATTTCTAATTGTTTCAAGATTAAGTGCTTTATACAGCCCCCAACAAGCAATTAACATAACAATAGCAAAAGGCAAGGCTATAATGATTGAAGCTGATTGTAAAGCTCCTAGACCACCTGCTAGTAATAAAGCAATTGCAACAACACCTTGAATTACAGCCCAAAAAATTCTTTGCCAAACTGGATTATTATCACGTCCTCCTGAAGCTATTGTATCAACAACTAAAGAACCAGAATCAGATGATGTAACAAAGAATGTTACAACTAAAATAATTGCTAATATTGAAGTAACACTTGCAAATGGAAAATGCTCTAAGAATTTAAATAAAGCTGTTGAAACATCTGCTGAAACAGCTGTTGATAATAGTGTAAATCCATCATGCATAATTGCATCTAATGCACTATTTCCAAATACAGTCATCCATAAAAATGTAAATCCAACAGGAACAAATAAAACTCCAATTACAAACTCTCTGATTGTTCTTCCTCTTGATACACGAGCTATAAACATCCCAACAAAAGGAGCCCAAGCAACCCACCAAGCCCAGTAAAATAGAGTCCATGAACTAATCCATGAAGTTTTATCATAAGCATATTGATTAAAAGTCATAAATACAACATTTGATAAATAAGATCCAATATTTTGAATAAATGCATTTAATAAAAAGAATGTAGGTCCAGCTAAAAAAACAAATAGTAACAAGAAACCAGCTAAGTATAAATTTAACTCTGATAATCTTTTAATTCCACCATCAAGACCTAAAACAACCGAAATTGTTGCAAGTGCTGTAATAATAGCTATTAAAATTATTTGAGTTGCAATATCTACAGGAATATCAAATAAATAGTTTAATCCTGAATTTATTTGTAAAACACCAAATCCAAGAGAAGTTGCAACTCCAAAAACTGTTCCTAAAACTGCAATTGTATCAACACTATGTCCAATTCCACCATATATTTTATCCCCAATTAATGGATATAAAGCAGATCTAATAGATAATGGTAAGCCATGTCTAAAAGAAAAATATGCTAATACTAAACCAACAACTGCATAAATAGACCAGGCATGTAATCCCCAGTGGAAAAATACTATATTCATAGCCATCTTAGCTGATTCAATACTTTCAGCTGTTCCAACAGGAGGTGATACATAATGCATTACAGGTTCTGCAACACCCCAAAACATTAGTCCGATTCCCATTCCTGCTGAAAATAACATTGCAAACCAAGAAAGATTTGAATATACAGGTTTTGATTGATCAGGGCCTAATTTAAACTTTCCAAATGGAGAGATTGCTAAAAATAGTACAAATAGTGTAAAAATACCTACACTTAACATATATAACCAACCAAATTTTTCTGCAACAAAACTTTTTATACTACTAAAAAGCTCATTTGCAACTTGAGGCATTATCATTGTAAATACCACTAATATTACTATAAATAATACAGATGGTATAAATACTGGTTTTAAGATCGTTGTCTTAACTTTTTGATTCATTATTTTCCTTTTGATTTTCTAAATTTTGTTCTAAGTCTAGTTCTAAAACTACACTTCCTGAAGCCACAGGAATATTTACAAATACACTCATATCATCATCTGCAATTCGTTTTTTAGACAATGAATAGAAACCTAAAAAAACACCTAATAGTGCAAATATAATAAAAATAAATTCCGAATAGTAATAAAGTCCAAATCCTAATATTATTGGAGCAAGGAACGATCCTAATCCATAAGTAAATAAAAGAGATCTACTAATTTCAACTATATCTTTATTTTCATCTACAACATCATTTGCTCTAGCTAATGCCAATGGATAAATTGAAAAGATACTGAGTCCTAATAAAACTCCTAATACATAAATCATATTTTCATAAGAGATTGTAAAGATAAAAAGCATACAAATAATTGCTATATAAAATCCATTATAAGCAATCATTTTCCTTCTTCCATATTTATCAGACAATAATCCTATTGGCCATTGTGAAATTAACCCACCTAATATTGAACAAGCCATAAATAATGAAACAGTTTCTATTGAAGAGTATTTTTGCATTAAATATATAGGTATCATTGTAAAAAATCCACCTACTAAAAAACCACCTATAAAACTACCCATTAATGCCAAAGGAACCACAGAAAAGAGCTTTGGAAAACTATATTTTTCAAAGGGTTTTAAAATTGGTTCTTTGATTTTTGTCATTGAAATAAAAAGAACAGAAAAAAGTATTAACACTGAACCTAAAATAAAAATTATATAAGTTGTATCACCTTTTATATTTAAAAAAAGTTGTCCAAGTGCAGTTGCTAAGTAAAAAATAATTGTATAAATAGCAAGTATTTTTCCTCTATGACTTTGACTAGATTTTTCATTTAGCCAACTTTCAATAATTATCAAAAGTGCATAAAATGCAAAACCTGAAATAAAACGTAAAAGTGCCCAAAGATATTCATTAAAAAAGAGTGCTTGAATTAAAAATGAGATAACCATCAAAGATGCAAATGTTGCAAAACTTCTAATATGCCCAACAGAAGAGATAATTTTTTGACTAAAAATAGATGAGCCAATTGCTCCTAAAAAAAACGAAGCATTAATAAGACCAATTATTGCATCATTTAAACCTAATTCTTTTAAATAAACTCCGACAAAAGTAAGTATCATCCCATAACCAATAGCTAAAAAAGCGATAGCAAAAAATAAAGATGAGACAGGACTTAATGAGAATTTATCTATATACGATTGTGTATTTGTATTGTCATTCATTCATCTAAAGTAACATATTCTCTCTTAATTTTTACTTGTAGCTATTTATTTATTACTTAAAAATAAGCTGATTATTACTTGTTAATTATATATTTTTTTATTGTTAAAAAGATTTTAAATCAGGAAAATTTATTCTAAGATTTTCCATAAAAACCTCTGATGGATCATGTTTTATGGTTCTATATTTACCATCTTTTTCCAAAAACAAAGGATGATTTTCAAATTTTGTATATTCGTAGTGACCAATCAAATACTCAATGGTTTTATATTTCTCTTTTAAATATCTAACTAACTCTATATTTGCTTTTAATTGTAAGGGAGTTAAATCTTTTTTATTTCCACCAATATTCTCTATTCCAATACTTGAAAGATTAAGCCCTATTACATGTCTTGCCATATAAGTTTCGGGCATTAAAGAGTAAATTGTTCCATCAAAATCTACAAAAAAATGAGCTGATACATTTAAGTTTCCAGCTTTTTGTATATATTTTCTATCAGCAGTTAAAAGTTCCGAATTAAATCTATTAAATGATTCTTTTAAATCATCCATTGCTGTGTGATGAATAACTATTATTTTTGGAATAATATTTATATTTTCCACTTCTAATCCGTAAGAATTTTTAATATATTGTTTTGTTAAGTCAACTCTTTTTTGTGTAAATTCTAAAGGCATTTGTTTTATTTCTATAGAATAAACATTTATAAAAAGGACTAAAATTAATAAAATTTTTTTCATAGCGCAATTGTAACAAATTATTATTACATTTTCATTCGTAAATTAAATGAATAAGATAATATAATATGAAACGGTATTAACAAAAAAGGAAAAATATGCAAAATATAAAAGAGGAATTACAAGACTTAGTACAAAATACTATGATTCCTGAAGTTGAAAACTATTTAGAAGATTTACTTAAACTTTTAGAGACAAATTCGCAAACTCCTGATGATATGTTAGCTATAGAAGAAATGGAATCATTTTTAGTTGAATTACAAAACGTTTTAGCAGTTATAGAAGAAGATAAAATGCCAGATAGTGAATATCAAAGAATTTACGATTATATTATGCAAAATCTAGATGAACACGCGCATGGACACAATATTGAAGAACAACAAGTTGATTAAAATCTACTTGTGTTCCAATTTCAAATTAACTAAAGCCTCTTCTACTAATAAACGCCCTACTTCAAAGTGAGCATGAACAAACTTCTTAATATTTAAATCTTTTAATTGTGCCTTTTCATCTAGTGACTCTATTTTTAATAAAATATTAGCTTTTAAATGAAATTTCAATACAGCCTCACAAATCAATCTTTTTATATGGGTATCACTAACAGTAATTATTACACTTGAAGCTTCATCTACTTTTAAAGACTCTAAAACAGGAAGCTTATCTAAGTGACCAAAATAAGACATATATCCTTGTTTTCTTGCAAGTAAAACATGCCGTAAATCATCAGAAATTATTACAAATGGAATTTTTCTATCATTTAAATCCCTAGCAATCACTCTTCCTAAAATAGAAAATCCACAAATAACAACATGATTTTTTGCTTTAATTGGTGTGATTTTATCAGATTCATAAAACTCAACAACAAAATATGAAGCTATTTTATAAATATTGTTTATTATAAATGGTGTTAAAATCATTGATAAAACAGAAACTAGTATTAAAAAACTTGCCGTTTCATGTGAAAGTAGATTATTACTAGCAGCTAATGCAAAAATAGCAAAAGAAAATTCTCCCACTTGACAAAGAGCAAGTGCTGATTTTACAGCTGTACTTTTATCTGATTTTCTTCTAATAATTATATAAATTACAAGAGCTTTTATTAACATTACCAAAATAAAAATAGCCAAAATAATATGCACATTATGCAAAAAATATAAAGCATCAATTTTTGTTCCAACACTAAAGAAAAAAGCTCCTAAAAGTAAATCTTTATAACTTGAAATATCAGATTCAACCTTTACACTATAGTTTGTATCAGAGATAATCATACCTGCAATAAAAGCTCCTAAAGAGTAAGTAAATCCCATTTCATGAGCAAGAAGTGAAGTTCCTATTACTATTGATAATACAGAACCTAAAAAAAGCTCTTCAATTCTGCTTTCACTTGCAAACTTTAAAAGCCAAGAGATAAGTTTTTTTCCAATAGTAAACATAAAAAATATAATTGCAAGTGCTGAAACAAATGTTTTTGCAAGAACTTCACCAATAGATAAAGTATCATTTGTTAAAAAAGTAATAAGTAATAAAATAGGAATTACAGCTAAATCTTGAAATATCAAAATAGCCGTTGACTTCTCACCATAAGGAGTATGAATATCCTTTGATTGTTTTAAATATGTTAATACAATTGCTGTTGAAGATAAAGAAAAAGCCAAAGATACAATTAAAGAAACTTCAACACTTAAACCAAAAACAAAAAATGCAACAAGATAAATTAAAACAGCACTAACACTAACTTGTAAAAAACCGTTTAATAATAAAATTTCTTTCATCTTTTTGATTTTATCAAGGCTCATTTCGAGTCCAATTGTAAACATCAAAAACACAATACCAAACTCAGCAATAAGTTCTAATGAACTAATATCAACTCCATTAAAATTAAATCCATAACTGATCATTGTACCTGTTATTATATATCCAATAATATGCGAAATTCCAAATTTCTTTAAAATAATGTTTAAAATTGTAGCTATTGATATGCTTAAAAATAGTGTAAATAATATACTTTCCATCTTCTTCTTTCTTTATAAATGTAAATAAATTATATCAAAAAGAATTTGGTTATTTTATACTTTCTTGTATATTTTATATGCTATTGATATGTTAAAATAATTACAGAAAATTAAGAATTAAACTATAAATTAGATATAATCTCAAAAAGGATTTATATGAAAAAAACATTCCAACTAATAGTTGAAAATAAAAACAAAGATAGACAAGTTGATTCTATAAAAAATGACGTAAGAAAATATATCAAAAGAGAAAGAACTAAAAAATTACCTGAGAATTGTAATTACTGGAATTTTGATTGTAAATTTGGTAAAACAGCCGAAGAAGCAGCTGAAATTAGATTTGTAGATATTACAAAATCAATTGATATTGCAGCAAGCGAGAATCTTGAAAGTTTTTATTTAGAACTAGTTGCTCGTGCAGAATTTAGAAAACCAAAAGCAAAAAATCAAGAGAATGATGAAGATGAAGAGATAGAAGATTAATTTTCTTCTACTTTTCTAAAAACTCTCTTTACTTTACTTACAATAAAAATAAAATCCTAAAAATATAATATCACTTTAAAATAGCAATTTTTGGATTGTTTATTATTTTTAATTAAGTTATTGTTTTAATAAATAAAAAATAAAGGACTACAATGAGTTACCTAACAAACGCAAACCTAGAGCAAGCAGATAATGAAGTATTTTCAATAATAGAAAAAGAGTTAGAAAGACAAACTAATCATTTAGAAATGATTGCTAGTGAAAACTTTACTAGTCCTGCTGTTATGCAAGCTATGGGTTCTGTTTTTACTAACAAATATGCTGAAGGTTATCCTTACAAAAGATATTATGGTGGATGTGAGTTTGCAGATCAAGTTGAGCAATTAGCAATTGATAGAGCTTGTGAAATCTTTGGATGTTCTTATGCTAATGTTCAACCTCATTCAGGATCTCAAGCTAATGGTGCTGTTTATGCTGCATTATTACAAGCTGGTGATAGAATCTTAGGTATGGATTTATCTCATGGTGGACATTTAACTCATGGGAGCAAACCTAGTTTTTCTGGTAAAAATTATTCTGCATTTTATTATGGTGTTGAATTAGATGGTAGAATCAATTATGATAGAGTTATGGAAATAGCAAAAATTACTCAACCAAAAATTATTGTTTGTGGTGCATCTGCATATGCTAGAGAAATTGATTTTGCTAAATTTAGAGAAATAGCCAATAGCGTTGGTGCTATTTTATTTGCTGATATTGCACACATTGCTGGACTTGTTGCAGCTGGTGAGCATATGAGTCCATTCCCTTATGCAGATGTTGTAACAACTACTACTCATAAGACTTTAAGAGGTCCAAGAGGTGGGATGATTATGACTAATGATGAAGAGATTGCTAAAAAAATCAACTCTGCAATTTTCCCAGGATTACAAGGTGGACCTTTAGTTCATGTAATTGCTGCAAAAGCAGTTGCATTTAAAGAAATCTTAGATCCATCATGGAAAGATTATGCAAAACAAGTAAAAGCAAATGCAAAAGTATTAGGAGAAGTTCTAATGAAAAGAGGATATGATATCGTTTCAGATGGAACAGATAATCACCTAGTATTAGTATCTTTTTTAAATAAACCATTTTCAGGGAAAGATGCAGATGCAGCTTTAGGGAATGCTGGAATTACAGTAAATAAAAATACAGTTCCAGGAGAAACAAGAAGTCCATTTGTTACAAGTGGTATTAGAATAGGAAGTCCTGCTTTAACAGCACGAGGAATGAAAGAAAAAGAGTTTGAATTAATTGCAAATAAAATTTGTGATGTATTAGACAATATTGAAGATTCAGCTCTTCATGCAAAAATAAACAAAGAGTTAGAACAATTAGCTGGTAATTTTGTTGTTTATAATCAATCGACTTTCTAAGATTTTTTAATATAAGGATAAAAATGAAAGAAATCATAAGCTTACATGACAACTATAAACAAATAGAAAAAGCTATTAGATATCTTGATGAGAATTTTAAAGATCACCCATCAATTGACGAAGTAGCTAAAAATGTAGGTATGAGTAAATTTCATTTTATCCGAGTATTCAAAGAGTATGTAGGAGTTACTCCAAAACAGTTTTTACATAGTGTGACTTTGAATTATGCAAAAGAGCATATAAAAGAGTCCAAATCTATTTTAGAAAGTAGTTTAGATATTGGGCTTTCCAGTACAAGCCGTCTTCATGAACTTTTTGTAAATTTAATTGGAGTTACTCCTAAAGAGTGGAAAGAAAAAGGTAAAGATGTTTTGATTACCTATGGATTTGGACAAACACCTTTTGGTGAAGCATTGATTGGTTTTACAGATAAAGGTGTTTGTTATCTAGGTTTTATTGATGAAAATAAAAATGAAATTTTTAATCGATTTAATGAACTTTGGGAAAATGCAAACCTTTGCCATGACCAAGAAGCTGCAAATAAATATCTAGAAAATATCTTTATAAAAAATAAAAAATACTCCCTTTTCGTAAAAGGAACAAATCTTCAAGTAAATGTTTGGAAAGCTCTTTTAAATCTACCAAATGGAATAGTAGCAACATATCAAGACATAGCAAACTATCTAGATAAACCAAAAGCCGTTCGAGCAATTGCAAGTGCTATTGGAAGAAATCATATAGGATATCTAATCCCATGTCACAGAGTCATCGCCAAAAGTGGTGCAATGAGTGGTTATAGATGGGGAATTGAACGAAAAAAAATCTTAATAGCTTATGAATCAATAAATAAAGAGAATAATCCAGAATAAAACTTATTTTTACCCTATAGTTTATGTATGATAAAAAGAAAACTGATCATCTTTTTCTTTTAAATTATATCTTTTAGATAATGACTCAAAAAACGCTTTTCCTAAATCTTCACACTTTAAAGCTTCAAGAGTAAGCTTTTCATCACTCATTGGATTTATTATTAGTTGATTTAATTTTTCAATACTAAGATTTGGATTAACTCTTTTTTCTAAGATTACATCATCATTTTGGCAAATAATTCCTTCTTCTAAAACCTTTGCATACCAGCCTGTTAGTCCACTATTAAAAATAAATTTTGTCATATTTTTTTCATTTGTATTAGCACTTAGTTTCCAACAAGGCTGTCTTGGTTGTGTTATTTGAACTTTGCTTTGCCCTATTTTTAAAATGTCTCCAATACAAATATCTTTCTCACTAATATTAGATAAAATCAAATTTTCTCCAAAATACGCCATATTTGTCATATTAAAACTATTATTAAAAAAAGAGTTTATTTTCTCATATGTTAATGCAGAAAAAAGAAATAAAGCTTTATTCTCTCCACCATGATGAAGTAAATCAGCTTGAGAATCCTCTTTAAAACCTGTTTTTGTAAGGTATGCTTTTGAAACTGGATATTTTTTAATTCCTGAAACCAATTCATTTCTTTTATTTTCTATTTTTGTTGTAGTTACTTTTCCTACTTTTACATACAGAACATTTGAGATCTTTTCATTCATTTAAAGCTCCATTTTAAGATAATAAAAGTATAAAGAAAATAATTATATATTACAATCCAATAATTGCTAATTTAAATATTTATACTTCTAAAAAAATTTATTAATCTTCTTTCAAATACTCATGTGCCATATAAGAACTTCTTGCATATGGGCTTGCTTTTACATATTCAAAGCCTAATTCATAAGCCAATTCTTCATATCTTTTAAATTGTGTAGGATTTACATACTCAATAACTTTTTCATACTCACCTGATGGAGCTAAATATTGACCGATACTTAAAAACTTACATCCAACTTCTAGTAAATCTTTGAATACTTGCACCATTTCTTCTTGCGTTTCACCAAGTCCTACCATTAAAGCAGTTTTTGTTTTTATTTTATCTCCACCTAGTTCTTTTAGTTTTTTTAAAACTTCGATAGAACGTTCATAAGTTCCATTTCTTCGTATTCTATATAAACTAGGAACAGTCTCAATATTGTGTCCAATAATTGTGGCACCTGATTGTATTACTCTTTTTAAACTCTCTTCTTTTCCTTTGAAATCTGGTATTAAAATTTCTACTTTAGTACCTGGTGATTTTTCTAAAATATCTTTTGTAACTTTATAAAACTGCTCTGCTCCACCGTCTTTTAAATCATCTCTTGCAGGACTTGTAATTACTACAAATTTAAGTCCTAGTTTTAAAACTGAAGTTGTAACTTTTTGAATTTCGCTTAAATCAACACCACTTGGTAATCCTGTTTTTACATTACAGTAGGTACATCTTCGTGTGCAAATATTTCCTAAAATTAAAAAAGTAGCATTTTTATTTGCAAAACATTCGCTAATATTTGGACATTTTGCTTCTTGACAAATCGTATGAAGTCCTCCAACATCTTTTAAAAGGTTTTCCATTTCTATTTGTGTGTGTGGTGTTAGTTTTTTTCTTAGCCATTCTGGTTTTTTGAATTTTATTTCTTTTTTTATAATCTCATTAGTCATATTGTCTATCCTTGATGTAATTCATCATATATTTTTTGTTCATTTTCGTCTAAATTTGATTCTATTAGTTGTGCATTAAAAGTCTTTTCAAATGCTTTTTTTAAAGCATCTACTGCTTCAGTAAAATTTATATTAACAGAAAAATCTTCTAAGGAAGCACCATATTTCTCATCTTTTTTAATAGTTTTTAAAGGAATTGAACCATGTTGAAAAATCACATTTTTTGCTCTTTTTTGTGCATTTCCACCAAATTTTTCTCCATTGATTATAATATCATAAGCCTCAAACCCTACTTGACAAAATGCATTCTTACTTAAAACTATGCTTTCTATATCTTTTGCAAAATTTGCTTTTAGACCAAAACTTGCATAAAAAGAAAGGATAAAAGAACAAATTAGTTCGTAAGTTTCTTTTACACCTTTATCTTCTATATAAGATGCTGGAATTATCAAGGAATAGGAAATATCATGTCCGTGAAATAAGACTCCTCCTCCTGTAATTCTTTTTGCAAAATTATTTTCATATTCTTCTAATAGTGTTACATAATCACTTGGATTTTGAGAAACTCCAAAAGTTACAGAGTTTTGCCAAGAGTATAGTCGTAAGACGGGTAGACTATACTTATTAAAAGCTTTAAATATTGCATTATCAAAATTAGAATTAGCTTTTGCACTAAGATTTTGAGATATGATAAATCTAAATTTATTGTTAAAAATCATTTTAGGCCTTAACTTATATTGCAATTTATACATTTTTATAATACTTTTATTTAAGAAGAGTTTAAAAAAATTGTAAATTTTGATAAACATCTAAGTTAATTACAATTACAATTATTAATAAAAAAAATTAAACATCATTTTTTCAAAGGAGATTTATGTCATTGTTAAATTTAGAAGATATTAACCCATTAGAAACTCAAGAGTGGATTGAGGCTTTAGAGGCAGTTATAGAAGAAGAAGGTATTGATAGAGTTCATTTTTTACTAGAAAAACTAATTGATAAATCAAGAAGAAGTGGTGGACATTTACCATATGAGGCTACAACAGCTTACATAAATACAATTTCACCAAATGAAGAACCAAAAATGCCTGCGGATATGGATATTGAAAGAAAAATCAGATCTATCATCAGGTGGAATGCTCAAATTATGGTACAAAGAGCGTCTAACAAAAATTTAGATCTTGGTGGTCATATTGCATCTTTTCAATCATCTGCAACATTATATGATGTTGCTTTTAATCACTTTTTTAAAGCACCAAATGAAAAAGATGGTGGAGATTTAATATTTTTTCAAGGTCATATTTCTCCTGGTATTTATGCAAGAAGTTATATAGAAGGAAGAATTTCTGAAGAACAAATGGATAACTTCAGACAAGAAGCATTTAATAATGGATTATCATCATATCCTCATCCTATGCTTATGCCAGATTATTGGCAATTTCCTACTGTATCTATGGGTCTTGGACCAATACAAGCTATTTATCAAGCAAGATTTTTAAAATACCTTACTCATAGAGGAATAAAAGATTGTTCAGCTCAAAAAGTATATTGTTTCTTAGGTGATGGTGAAACTGATGAACCTGAATCACTTGGAGCCATTGGACTAGCTGGACGAGAAGGATTAGATAACCTAATTTTTGTAGTAAATTGTAACTTACAAAGACTTGATGGTCCAGTACGTGGAAATGGGAAAATTATACAAGAACTTGAAGGTGAATTCAGAGGTGCTGGTTGGGAAGTTCTTAAAGTTATTTGGGGAAGTCTATGGGATCAACTAATTGCAAAAGATACTTCTGGAAAACTTCTTGAACTTATGGAAAAAACTGTTGATGGAGAGTATCAAAACTTCAAACAAAAAGGTGGAGCATATACAAGAGAAAACTTCTTTAATAAATATCCAGAAACTGCAAAACTTGTTGAGAATATGAGTGATGATCAAATTTGGAAATTAAATAGAGGAGGACATGACCCTGTAAAAGTTTATGCGGCATATAAAAGAGCAAATGAGACTGTTGGACGACCAACAGTTATTTTAGCAAAAACTGTAAAAGGTTATGGAATGGGAGCATCTGCTGAGGGTATGAATATTGCTCATGGTGTGAAGAAAATAGATACTTCAAGCTTAATAAAATTTAGAGATAGATTTGATATTCCAATAACAGATGAAGAAGTACAAAAATATTCTTACTATAAACCAGAAGAAAATTCACCTGAAATTAAATATCTAAAAGAGAAAAGAGAAAATCTTGGTGGATATGTTCCTCAAAGAAGAGAAAAGTTTTCTACAAAACTTGAACTTCCAGAACTTGAAGCTTATGATTCAATATTAAATGGTAGTGGTGATAGAGAGATATCAACAACTATGGCTCTTGTTAGAATTTTAAATGTTTTACTTAAAGATAAAAAAATTGGAAAAAATATTGTTCCTATTGTGCCAGATGAAGCTAGAACTTTTGGGATGGAAGGTATGTTTAGACAAGTTGGAATTTACTCATCTGCTGGACAAAAATATATTCCACAAGATAAAGAACAAGTTGCTTACTATAAAGAAGATATCAAAGGTCAAGTTTTACAAGAAGGAATCAATGAGTTAGGTGCTATGAGTTCTTGGATAGCTGCTGCAACTTCTTATTCTGTAAATGATTGTCCAATGATTCCATTTTATATATTTTACTCAATGTTTGGTTTCCAAAGAACGGCAGATTTATGTTGGGCAGCAGGAGATCAAAGAGCAAGAGGTTTCTTAATTGGTGGTACTAGTGGAAGAACAACTTTAAATGGTGAAGGACTTCAACATGAAGATGGTCATTCACATATTTTAGCAAATACAATTCCAAATTGTATTACTTATGACCCAACTTATGGATATGAAGTTGCTGTAATTGTTCATGCAGGAATAGATAGAATGTATGGAGAAAAACAAGAAGACATTTTCTATTATATTACAACTTTAAATGAAAACTATAAACAACCTGCAATGCCTGAAGATGCTATTGAAGGTATTATAAAAGGGATTTATAAACTTAAAACACTAGAAGCAAAAAATAACTTTAAAGTTAAGTTATTAGGTTCTGGATCTATTTTCCAAGAAGTTTTAAAAGCCGCTGATATTTTAAAAGAAGAATTTGAAATTGGAAGTGAAATTTATTCTGCAACTTCATATAATGAACTAGCACGTGAAGCTCAAGATGTAGAAAGATATAATCTTTTAAATTTAGATAAAGAACAAAAATCTTCTTATGTAAATACTATTTTAGGAAATGATGAAGAAAATATCATTATTTCTGCAACAGATTATGTAAAAACATATTCAGAACAAATTGCACCATTTATAAAAGGAACATTCAAAGCCTTAGGAACAGATGGATATGGAAGAAGTGATAGTAGAGCAAACTTAAGAAGTTTCTTTGAAGTTGATACAAACTTCATTGTTTATACTACTTTAGCACAATTGGCAATCAACGGCAAAATCAAAAAAGATATTGCAATTGAAGCTATGAAAAAATATGGAATTGATTCAAATAAAATCAATCCATTAAAATCATAAGGAGTTAAAAATGGCAAAAATTTATGATATTTTTATTCCTGATTTAGGTTCTGATAAAGATGTTGATTTAATCGATATTATGGTTAAAGTTGGAGATAAAGTTGAAGTTGAAGATGGACTTATTACACTAGAAACTGAAAAAGCTTCAATGGATGTTCCAACAGAATATGCAGGGATTATAAAAGAGATTTTGGTAAATGTTGGAGATAAAGTAAATAGTGGTGATTTAATCGCTAGGGTTGAAGTAGCAGATGAATCTTCAGAAGATAAAATACCAAAAGAAGAAAAGCCTAAAGAAGAAAAAAAAGTTGAATCAACAATTCAAGTAGAAGAGCAAAATGATCAAACTTCAAAGCAATTTGTAAAAGAGCAATCAATTAAATCAGTTGTCGAAGAAGTAAGAGTTCCAGATTTAGGTGCAGATAAAGATGTTGATGTAATTGATGTTATGGTTAAAGTTGGCGATATTATCGGAATGGATTATGGTCTTATCACTTTAGAAACTGAAAAAGCTTCAATGGATGTACCAGCTCCATTTGGTGGAGAGGTTATTGAATTATTTGTAGAAGCTGGAATGAAAATAAATAGTGGAGATTTAATAGCAAAAATAATTAAAACTGTTGTTATTGAAAATAAAGTTCCAACTCCAGCATTTAAAACAAGTCAAACTCCTACAATAGTTGAAAAGAATAGCACAAGACCTACACTTCAAGAACTAGCAGCAAGTAGTACAGAAAATAAAAATAGCAAAGTTTTAACAAAAAAAGCTGCAAAAGTTTATGCATCTCCTAGCGTTAGAAAAATTGCTAGAGAATTTGGTGTTGATTTAGGTTTTGTAAAAGGAAGTGCAACAAAAGGAAGAATCCTAAAAGATGATATAAAGGCCTATGTAAAAGAACAATTAAATAAACCATCAAGTGGAACAGGACTTGGTTTTGGATTTAATCTTCCTGAGGCAAAAGAAATAGATTTCTCTTTATTTGGAGAAATTAATAAAGTTGAACTTACTCGTGTACAAAAAGTTTCAGGTCCTTTTTTACATAAAAACTATCTAGCTATGCCTCATGTTACACAATTTGATGAAGCTGATATAACAAACCTTGAAGAGTTTAGAAAAGAACAAAATAGTATTGCAAAAGATTTCAAACTTTCGCCTTTAGTATTTATTATTAAAGCTGTGGTAAAAGCTTTACAAATTCATCCAAAATTCAACTCAAGCCTAAGTGTAGACTCTCAAGAGTTAATTATGAAAAAGTACTTTAACATTGGAGTTGCAGTTGATACTCCAAATGGATTATTAGTTCCAGTTATTAAAGACGCAGATAAAAAAGGTTTTAAAGAAATTGCACTTGAATTAGCAGCACTTTCAGAAAAAGCAAGAGATGGGAAATTAACTTCTGCTGATATGCAAGGTGGTTGTTTTACAATCTCTAGCCTTGGGGGAATTGGTGGAACATACTTTACTCCAATTATAAACGCTCCTGAAGTCGCAATATTAGGAGTTTCTAAATCTCAAATTAAACCTGTGTTTAATGGTAAGAAATTCAAACCAAGATTGATTTTACCTTTAAGTTTGTCATATGATCACAAAGTTATAGATGGAGCTGATGGTGCTAGATTCACTACAACTTTAGCAGAACTTTTAAGTGACATTAGATTACTAAATCTTTAAGGAGTTAGAAAATGGAAGAAATTAAAACTCAAGTTTTAGTAATAGGTGCTGGACCTGGTGGTTATTCTGCTGCATTTAGATGTGCCGACTTAGGTTTAGAGACTGTTCTAGTAGAAAGATACCCAACACTTGGTGGAGTTTGTTTAAATGTGGGTTGTATTCCTTCTAAAGCATTACTTCATATTGCAAAAGTTGTTGAAGAAGCAAAACATGTAGAAAAAGCAGGAATTAGTTTTTCAGCTCCTAATATTGATCTTGAAAAAATTGCTGCTTATAAAAATGGCGTTGTAAAAAAATTAACTGATGGTTTAGGTGCTATGTCAAAAATGAGAAAGGTAAATACCCTTCAAGGGTACGCCACATTTTTAGATGACAATAGTGTTGAAGTAGTTTTATCAACAGGTGAAAAAACAAAAGTTACTTTTGACAATTGTATTATTGCAGCTGGAAGTCAAAGTACTAAAATGTCATTTATCCCCCATGAAGACCCTAGAATTTGGGATTCGACAGATGCTTTAGAAATAAAAGAAATTCCAAAAAGACTTTTAGTTTTAGGTGGTGGAATTATTGGTTTAGAAATGGGTACTGTTTATTCAACACTTGGAAGCAAAGTAGATGTTGCTATTCGTGGTAAACAGTTAATGACAGGAACAGATAGTGATTTAATCAAACTTTATACAAAAGCAAATAAAGATAGATTTAATATTATGAGTCAAACTCAGACTCAATCTATTATTCCTAAAAGTGATGGAATATATGTAGAGTTTACAGGGGAGAATGCTCCTAAAGAAGGAATTCTTTACGATGCTGTTTTAGTTGCTCTTGGAAGAAGTGCAAATGGAAATAAACTTGGACTTGAAAACACAGGTGTTGAAGTAGATGATAAAGGTTTAATAAAAGTTGATAATCAACTAAGAACAAAGGTTAAAAATATCTTTGCAATTGGTGACATTATTGGGCAACCAATGTTGGCACATAAAGCAGTTCATGAAGGACATGTTGCAGCTGAAGTAATAGCAGGTCATAAAGTGTTCTTTGAACCAAAACAAATACCTTCAATAGCTTATACATTCCCAGAGATTGCATGGGCTGGAATGACTGAAACTGAAGCAAAAGAAAGTGGTATGAACTATGAAGTTTCAACTTTCCCTTGGAGTGCTTCTGGACGTGCACTTGCAAGTGATGTTTCAAGTACAGGTATGACTAAATTAATTTTTAATAAAGATACAAACCAACTTTTAGGTGGTGCTATTATTGGAGAAAATGCAGGAGAGCTTTTAGGTGAAATTTCCCTAGCTTTAGAAATGGATTGTGATGCTGAAGATATAGCACTTACAATTCATGCTCACCCAACGCTTCATGAGTCTATTGGAATGGCAGCTGAGATTTATGATGGAACAATCACAGACCTACCAAATGCAAAAGCTGTAAAGAGAAAGTAATTTCTCTTTACAAGATTTAAATGTAAATATTTTATATTTCAATACTATAAAAACAAGAAAAAATCTCATCTTTTTCTAAAGTAATTATTCCTTTTTTTTCTTCTAATTTTTGACTAGAATCTTCTTCATCAGCAACTCCAAACCAAGGTTCAATACATAAAAAAGGCGCACCACTAGGTTTTGACCAAAGACCTAAATATGGAAATTTCTCGAATTCTAATTTTATATAGTTATTATTTTTTGAGTTTTTAAATGTTATTTGTTTTATATTTAAATCATTAAAAACTAAAGCATCATCTTTAAACAACTCTTCATTTAAAGCTATTTTATTATCTTTAATTTCTAAATCTGTACTTTCATAAACTAAACCTTTATCATTTAAAAAATATCTTTTTGTATCTTTTATATTTTCAAACTCAAAAAAACAATCATTTTTTTCTTCATTAGCTAAAGGCCAATTAAAAGCAGGATGTGCTCCAATTGAAAAAAGCATTTTTCCATCTGTTTTATTTTTTACTTCATAAGATATAACTAATTTATTTTCGATTAATTCATAAGAAATATCAAGTTCAAATAAAAAAGGATAAATTTCAAGGCTTTTATCACTATTTTTAAGTCTAAAACTTAAATAGTCCTCATCTTTTCTCATAAGCTCAAACTCACAATCTCTTGCAAATCCATGTTGAGTCATATTATATTTATTACCTTGATAAAAATACTCATCATTTTTTAATCTTCCAACTATTGGAAAAAGTATAGGCGCATGGCGATTCCAGTATCTTGGATCAGCTTGCCACATATATTCAAAACTTTGATTATTGTTTTTCAAACTATTTAATTGTGCTCCAAAGGAGTCAATTTTAGCACTTATAAAACTATTTTTTATTTCATAATTCAATTTATAATTCCTTTTATTTTTAAAGCTTCCATAGTGATTTCTTTTCGCAAAACTAAGTCTTTTTGTCCATGTGTGATTAAATTAGTTGCAAAAAACCAAACATCATCTTTTGTTTCAATAAAGCCTACATACCAGCCACTCTCAGATTCAAACCTTGTACTCCAACCACTTTTTGCACGAAGAGTATAATTCTCATTTTTCTCTTCTATCATTATTTGTTTTAGAGTGTTAATATGTTCAATTTTAAAAGGCAAATCATTTTTATACAATCTTTTCAAAAACTTTACTTGCTCAAAAGTTGTGATTTTCAAAGAGCCATCTAACCAAAAATCACTTACGTCCAAACCAACAGTTTTATTTCCATAATCCAACTCTTTTAAATAGTTTTTATATTTATCAAGTCCTATTTTTGAAGCAAACTCTTTGTAACACCAAACACAAGATACTTTAAAAGCTGATTGTAAAGTTTGATCTTTATTCCAAGGAGTCATTCCTTTATCTGTTTTATCCCAAAGAATCACAGAATCAGCTTTGATAACACCTTCATTTAAAGCTATTAGAGTATGAGGTATTTTAAAAGTTGAAGCAGGACTTAGTAAAGTTTGGGCTCTTTTGTCATTGTAAATATAAATCTTTTTTGTATTCAAAGATTCAATAACAATAGTTCCATCTATATTTTTATTTTTGAAAATATTTTCTAATTGTAAATCAGTAGCAAATAAGTATGAGCTACAAATAATTTGTATTAGTAAAATTAGTTTAATTTTTTTTATCATGATAAAACCTAAAAATTTATTTAATTAATTTTAACAAAATATATTGATAATTTTTATAAATATTGATAGAATAAAACATAATCTTTAAGAAAGGATATTTATGCAAACATCAATGTACAAACAAAGAAGTTTACAAGATGAGTTTTTAGAAGCTATTAGCTCTATATTTAGCCAATTAAAGTCATTTTTGTATAAACATCATACTTTAATTGGATATTTTTAAAATTTATTAGTTATTTTTAAAACCTGAATTAGTTCTTCTATTTTTAGAAGTATTAGAAGTTTCATTTTTATTTTTATTAGCAAATCTATTATTGCTAGTTTTATTTTTAGGTGATTGAGATGATTCTTCTTTCTTTCTTCCAAAAGGTTTTCTTGAATTCTCTTTAGGTTTGTTAGAACCTTGATTATTTCCACCTCGACCTCTATTGCTTCTATTTCCAATAGGTTCAGCTTTAATATCTGGATCAACTTTAAATCCTAAAATTTCTACTTTTTTAATCTTTTGTTTGATTAATTTTTCAATTCCAAATAAATAGTCATGTTCATCTACACAAACTAAAGAAATAGCATCGCCTGTATTTCCAGCACGTCCAGTTCTTCCAATTCTATGCACATAATCTTCTGCAATATTTGGTAGTTCAAAATTAATAACATGAGGAAGTTGGTCAATATCAATACCACGAGCTGCAATATCAGTGGCTACCAATACTCTTACATTTCCAGATTTAAAATCTTCCAATGCTTTTGTTCTTGCACCTTGAGATTTATTTCCGTGAATTGCAGAAGAAGTGATTCCATCTTTTGCTAAGGCTTCACTTAGTTTGTTTGCTCCATGTTTTGTTCTTGTGAAAACTAAAACTTGTTTCCAATTGTTTTTTTGAACAAGATGAATTAAAAGCTCTTTTTTTCTTTCTCTATCAACATGGTGAACAATTTGCTCAACCTTATGTGAAGTGCTATTTGCAGTTGCTACTTCTATTAAAACAGGTGAGTTTAATAAACTATCTGCTAATTTTTTGATTTCATCTGAAAAAGTTGCTGAAAAAAGAAGATTTTGTCTCTCTTTTGGAAGTATTGCAAGAACTTTTTTAATATCGTTTATAAATCCCATATCAAGCATTCTATCTGCTTCATCCAAAATAAAAAATTCAACTTTTGTTAAATCTAAACAATTTTGAGAAACTAAATCAAGAAGTCTTCCAGGAGTTGCAATAACTATATCTACACCTTTTTTTAGAAGTGAAATTTGAGGATTGATTCCAACTCCTCCAAAAATAACAGCTGATTTAAAAGGAAGATATTTCCCATATGTTTCAACACTAGCTGCAACTTGAGCGGCAAGTTCTCTTGTAGGAGTTAATATAAGAGCTCTTACGTGAGATTTTTTATCTTTATTATAAGCAGTTTTTAATCTTTGTAATAATGGAAGTGTAAAACCAGCTGTTTTTCCAGTACCCGTTTGAGCACCTGCTAGAACATCTTTTTTTGATAAAATTACTGGAATTGACTTTGCTTGAATAGGAGTAGGAGTTGTATAACCCTCTTCTTTTATTGCACGTAAAAGTTCCGCGCATAAACCTAAGTTTGAAAATGACATAAGTACCTTGTTTTGTTATGAACCTATCAAAAGCTGTAAACTTGAGTTACGATCTAGGTTATATAATTTGAGTTTAGTTGAGTTGTAAATTGACTACAAAAACGAAGTCAGGCATAGACCGATGTATGCTGAAATTGTTGCATTATATCATAAATATCAAATTAATCTATCTAATATAATATTTTATTTATATCTTAAAGTGTATTTTAATAAATTTATATAAAATCTTAAAGTGTATTTTAAACTTTTATGATATTATACAATAAACATTAAAAGGTATTTAATGATTAAATATATCCAAAATAAACAAATACGAAATATTACTGCTGTAAATCTAGACTTTATAAGAGAACAATATCTTTCAAAACTCACTTCGAAAAATCGGCTTGTGGGACTTATAGGGCAAAGAGGTGTTGGAAAAACTACATTATTACTTCAATACCTAAAACAAAACTATAAAGCTCTTGAATATCTCTATTTTAGTGCTGATGATCTTTATATCATCAATAGTTCCATTTATGATATAGCCGATGAGTTTGTAAGACTTGGTGGGAAAGTAATTGTAATTGATGAAATACATAAATACCAAAATTGGGCAAATGAAATAAAAACCATTTATGACAGTTTTCCTGAACTTATCATCCGATTTAGTGGCTCTTCAATGCTAAATATTTTAAATGAAAAATTTGATTTAAGCAGAAGATGTGTAATAAGTTATGTAAAACCTCTAAGTTTTAGAGAGTTTTTGAAACTCTCTGAAAATATCAATATTACTCAACTCTCTTTTGAAGAGATTCTAAACAATCACAATGAATTAAGTAGCACTTTAGCCCTAGAAAATCCGACTTTGTATAAAAGTTTTTTAAAGTATCTGCAAATAGGTTTTTATCCATTTTTTATAGAAGATGAGATTGAATACAAAAATAAACTTTTTAATGCCTGTGAAAAGATTATCAATGAAGATATTCCCTCTTTAAATAAAATAGAATATACACACTTAAGTATTTTTAAAAAGTTTATAGCCAAACTAATTTATGCAAAAGTACCATTTAAAGTAAATATTGCTGAACTTTGCAGAGAATTTGGAGTTTCTCACCCTACACTTGCAACATATTTGGAAATTCTACAAAATTCAAAACTCATAAAACCCATCAAAAAACAGTCAAATAATATCTCCAAAAAACCCGAAAAACTACTTTTTGGAAATACAAATTTGCTTTATACCTTCGCCGATGAATTTGGTGTGGAAGTTGATATTGGAACTGTAAGAGAGACTTTTTTTGCAAGTTGTTTTGACACGATTTATTATAGTGATATTGGTGATTTTAGTGTAGATGGATATATTTTTGAAATTGGTGGGAAAAATAAAAAATTCACTCAAATTAAAGATACAAATAAAAGTTATCTAGTCATAGATACAGACTATACCATGGAAAAAAATAAAATTCCACTATGGCTTTTTGGGCTTTTGTATTGATTATTGATAAGTAAAATAAAGGATTGAATTATGGAATTGGTTTATTTGTGGGTTGAAAAGTATAAAAATATTAAGAATCAGGGGTTTAATTTTTCGCCTAGATTTGAGTGTGAGTTTAAAAATGGTAATTTAACTATTTGTGACAAAAAGGAAAAAGAGTGTAAAGATAATGAATATTTAGAAAACTTTTTTGGTAATAATATTAATGTTACTGCTATTGTTGGCGAGAATGGGAGTGGGAAAAGTAGTTTATTAAATATAATTCTTGAAATAATAGAAGAGAAAATTGAAAATAAATATATATTAGTTTTTAATAATAATTCTTTACAATATATTTCAAATTTTAAATTTAAAACTAATTTAACTGAAAATAAAAATTTTCTTACTTATAGAAATATTTTTGCATATATAAATAAACCCCATAAACCTACTCCATTTAGGAATTATAATGTTGTAGAAATAGATAAAAAAGCAATAGCAAATATTCTTGCAGTTGAATATGGAAAAACTAATAGTGAATTTCAAATTTCATCTTTTATGTATTTACCTAATCAGATAGAAATAAAATTAAGAACATCTGATGATTTGATTAATGAAAATATTACTTTTTTCAAACCATTAAAAAGAGAAAAAATAAAAAAAATATTTGAGGGTATCCAAGATGAATATCATAAATTTCTGTTCATTTGTTATGGAAGAAAAAAAGGATTAGATGTAGATATAGATATTTTAAATGATAGAGATAGTCTAGAAAGAGAAATGACTGATATATTAAATATTTCTGACTTTTGTGAATATTTTTTGTCTCTAACAAATGAAAAAATATTTAATATTAGTGATTTAACAGAAAAACAAAAAGATATTTACATTAGAGAAAATGGTTATTTTCATTTTTTTGATTTTGATATGATTTATAAGACTGATAGAAAAGAAATAAGATTTAATAATTTAAGTCATGGTGAACAAATGATTTTTGGACAATTATTAAATATTTATTTTTTTACCAATAGTAGTAAAGAAAATTTTATATTTTTATTTGATGAACCTGAAATTGCTTTACATCCTAAATGGCAAAAGAATTATATAAATGAGTTAAATAATTTACTTATTAAGATAAAAAAGAATTATCATTTTATTATTACATCTCACTCTCCATTTTTTATTTCAGATATTCCAAAAGAATATATTATATTTTTGGATAAATTTGAAGAGAAAGAAACAAAAAAGAAATATCCAAAATTAGACATCAAAGGTTTAGAAAATGGAAATTGTATAAATGTAAGTAAACATATAGAACTCAAAACCTTCGGAGCAAATATTCATACTTTACTTTCAGATGGTTTTTTTATGAGTGATGGGCTTATGGGTGAGTTTGCAAAAGAGAAAATCAAAGAAATTTTAGATTTTTTAAATGATAAAGAAGAATTAAAAACTATTAAAAAAGAACAAATCAAACCTATTATTGAGTCTATTGGTGAAGATTTTTTGAGAAATAAACTTTTGAATTTATATCATAAAAAACTTACTGAAAATGAAAAAGAGACAGAAAAAGGTATTTTGAAAAATAAAATTGAAGAACTTCAACGACAGCTGAAAGAGTTAAAATGATAAATATTCCCTTTAATCAACAAATTTTTGAAACTCATATCAAAAGTCTTACAAAAAAAATACAAGACAAAATAAATAGTATTGATACTTCAAAATTATCGAAAAATACTTTATATTGTTTAAATGAAATATATATCAATTCTGAATTGATAATAAAAGCTGATGTTCAAGAATTAAAAAAAATTATTGAATACTTTAAATCAAATTTTTATTGCAGTATTGGTTATGAAGAAAATAAACAAACAGAACTTTATATTACTCTTTCAAAAATATTTATTGATGATAAAACTGGATTATATAAAAACTTTACAAATTCAGATAAAAAAGAACATAATGCTTATCATTTAGTTCAAGCATTAAACTTAAAAACTTGTCCTTATTGCAATAGAAGTTATATTTCATTTGTAAAAAATGATGAGAAAAAAACTCGTCCACAGCTTGACCACTTTTATCCAAAAGCTATTTATCCATTTTTAGCTTGTAGTTTTTACAATTTAATCCCTAGTTGTAGTGCTTGTAATCACATGAAAAGTGATGATGATAGTTACAAAGATGAAAAAGATGGAAAATTAGTACATCCTTATAATGTAAAAGATAGTGATTTTACTTTTTCATATACTCTTAATAATTTAAAAATTACAGAAATTTTTGATACAAACAAAAAAGATATTAATTTTGAATATGAAGAAAGTATTGGTATATCACTTAATACAAAATATTCTCAAAATAATGAATATTTCCAACTTCAAGAAATCTATCAAAATCATAAAGATATAGTTATTGAACTTATTTTAAAAGAGATAAATTATCCAAAAAATTATATTCAAGAATTAATCAAAAATGGCTTTGGGACAGAAGAAGAGATTTACAGATTTATCTTTTCGAACTATTTATCGATTGATGATTTACATAAACGACCACTTAGTAAACTTACAAAGGATATAGTTGAAGAATTAGGAATTTTATATAAAATTGAATTGGCTATAAATGAGAAACACCTCATTTAATAGCTTTCTCACCACATTAAATTTTATAAAAATGCAAGAGCAGCTAAATAGGCTTGTTCTTGATATTTTTTTAGATTTTTGGGATATTCAATATTGTTTTTTTTCTCAAAAGCATTGATAGTTTGAGCAGAAATTAGCTCAACTTTACAAACGCTATTTAGTTGGATGATGGCTTCTGCTTTAAAAGTGTTTGCTCCACCAGAAAAAGAGCCTTTTTTAGCTCTTTTTTTGATAAGAACTTGATCTATTTGATTCTCTTGTAAAAAGTCATTTATAGCTTTAGAATAAGCGATGATATTCTCTTGTATTTCATCATCTTCTAATTCGATTTTTTTAATTTTCAAATCTATATATTCTATTTCATTATCATTTTTTTCTACTACAACTAATACTGTATTATTTGCTTTTAAATCTATTGCACATATTTTCAAAACATACTCCTATTTTGTATATTTTGAATTATATATGATTTTATTTTTTGAAGCTTATTTTATTTCATTTTGTAATGTTTTTATTACGCTTCTTCTGTCACATAAAATGTAGTTTTACCGTTTTTTGGGTCAAAATTTTCACCCTTTTTTGAAATATAGCTATTTATGATTTTTCTAGCTTTTACAAATGAACTTGCATTTCCTATTTCTTCTCTTTTATCGTCTTTTGTGATTACTGTTTTATCATAACCTTTTGCGAATTTTTTTGCAACACTTGCATCTGCAAATGTATATTTAACTATATCAATATCTCTTTTCACATCTATTGTCGCTTTTTTCTTTTCATCTTCATATCTTAAAATTCTATTTCCATTTGATGAGATTTTCATGGTAGTTGCAGTTTCGATATTTTCTGTGTCTTCAACTATCACATACTCTTTTCCATTTATTAATAGTATTTCATCATCTATTTTTTTAATCTCTTTGATTATTGTTTTTTTGCCTTTTGCCATTTATAAACCTTTATTTTTTTTTACATTGATTTCGTATTGTAGCTAATATTTACGCCCTATTCTTGGAATATATTTTTTTTGGCTATAATAAAAACCTTTATATAGAAAAATCAACAAGAAGAAAGAACCAAAATCAAATGAATTTATTATCAAAAAATAGCCCAGTAGAACAATCAATTATTAAAATGAAAGAAGTTTTAAAAGATGTAGGTTGTGAAGCATCTTTTTCACAAGAAAAACACCCTTTAGAAAACTGTTTTTCAGTAAACTTAGCTTCAAATGAAGCTCCAAATCATATCTATTCAAATGGGAAAGGAACAATCTCAGACGCTTCAATTGCTAGTGCTTATGGAGAATATATCGAAAGATTACAAACTAACAACTTTTTTATAGATTTCCATTTACCAAATAGAAAATATTATCCAGACGAAGTTGCATTTGATTTTGACGGAAATTATTTAAACCCTGAATTAAAAAAAATCTATGATGCAAATGGTGAGTTAGAGCCAAAAGATTTAGTGGATTTTAACAGTGATTATATGGATAAAATCGTTGCTCTTCCTTTCATTAGAGAATCAGATAAAGTAAAAACATATATTCCAATAAATATTTTAAGTAACCTTTTTGTGAGCAACGGTTTAGCAACTGGAAATACAGCAAATGAAGCAAAAGTTCAGGCACTTAGTGAAATCTTTGAAAGATATGCAAAAATTGCTATCATCAAAGAAGGTTATGCACTTCCTAAGTTTCCAGATGAGATAGTTAAATCTTTTCCAAAAGTTTATAAAGATGTACAAGCTTTAAGAGAGTTAGGTTATATCATAGAAGTTTTAGATGCCTCTTTAGGTGGAGTTTTCCCTGTAACTGCAATTTCACTTATAAACAGTAAAAACAATACTCTATTTGTATCTTTTGGTGCTCACCCTATTTTGGAAGTAAGTCTTGAGCGAACAATGACTGAACTTATGCAAGGAAGAGATTTAACAAACCTTGATGCCTTTGAAATCCCAACTTTTGATATGAGTTTAGTAGCTGATAGTTTTAATTTAGAAGCTCACTTTATTGACTCAAATGGGAAATTAGGTTTCCCATTTTTATGTGCTAAAAAAAGCTTTGAATACGCACCTTGGAAATATGAAGGAAATGGAAGTGATGATGAATATGCATTTTTATTAGATATTTTAGCTTCACAAAATAGAGAAATGTATTTAAGAGAATATACATATTTAGATTTCTATTCTTGTCAAATGATAGTTCCTAATTTCTCAGAAGTTTACCCACTTGATGATATGGTTTATAACAATAAAAACAATGGAAAACTAATTCGAGATATGGTTTTAAATTTTGAAAAATATGATGTAAATGATATTTTAGACACAATTGATAGTCTTGATGATTCTTTAAATATGCAACTATACATTGGTGTTATTTTTAAAGAAAACTTTACAATGGGAGATTTCAAAGCTCAAATGTTACTACTTTTACAAGAGTATGATGATGCTTTAGAGATTTTAGAGTTCTCAAACAATAAATTTGGACATTTAGTTGCTCAATTAATTAGAATGAATAATGATGAACTTGTATGGGAAGATTATGAGGAAGCTTTAAATAATATTTATGGAAAAGAAAAAATCCAAAAAGCTGTAAATATTCTTGAAGGAAAAGAGTTTTTAATCAATAGAACTTTACATCAAGACTATAATAATATGTTAAGTATGTTTGACAAACTTGAAGTTAAAAAATTGGCTTTTTATAAAAATTAATTTGTTATAATCATTTATATTTAGAAAAAAAACAAAAGGAAAAACAGTGCAATATGTAGAAGTATCAAACAAAAGTGTTCAAGAAGTTGTTGATTCAATCAAAGAAATATCTTCAAAATATAAATTCGGAGTTCAACATGTTCACAATGTAAAAGAGACTCTAAAATCAAAAGGAATTGACTTAGGAAATGAGTGTCAAATAGTTGATATTTGTAATCCAATTATCGCTCAAAAGCTTCTAAGTGAAGATATGTCACTTTCTATTATCATGCCTTGTAAAATCTCTGTTTACACACAAGATGGTGAAACAATGATAGCTATGAACTCACTTGTTCAATTAGTTGATGATATAAATCCTGATTTAATCGAAATTGCACAAGAAGCTCAAGAGTTACTTTTAGAAATTATTGATGAAGTAAAATAGAGTCTATTTTGGAAATATTATATAAAATATTTGAAGTAGGGATTTTACTATATTTTATTTATATGCTTGTGAAGTTTCTAAGATGCAAATTTGGTAAATGTAATATAAAATGAGAAAAAATGATTAATGTAATAGATACAAATACTATAAATAGTGTTTCACAACTAATTCAATTATCAGTGGCTCCTGTTTTTTTACTTGCAGGTGTTGCTGGGTTATTAAATGTTTTCACAGGAAGACTTTCAAGAATAATTGATAAAGTTGATAAACTAGATAAGTATGAAGATGATCATCATGAAAATATAAAAGATGAAAAATTAATTGCAAAGCTAGCTCAACGAAGAAAATTTCTTACAATGAGAATGAAAAACACTAATCTTGCAATACTTTTTTGTACATCAACTGGATTACTAATCTCTTTAGTTATTGTAACTATGTTTTTAAGTGCAATTTTCGAATTTAAAGATTCTATATTTATAGCTAGCTTATTTATATTAGCGATGATTTGTTTAATAATATCTCTGTTTTTATTTTTAAGGGAGATATTTTATACAACATCTTTTATAAAAACAAAACAGAGTTATATTCCCTAAAAAAGTAAAAACAAAATTGTTTTTACTTTTTCACAGAGGTAAATATGATTTCTACCAAAGTTTGAGGTGTTGACATACTAGCTTGCACACAAGCACGTGCTGGAGGATTTTCTTTTGAAACCCATTCATCCCAGATTTCATTAAAATCTGCAAAATCTCTATCTATATCTTTTAAATAAATTTCAGCTCTTAAAATATTTTCTTTATCTGTATTTGCTTGTTCAAAAAGTTCTTTTGCAATATTTAATACGTCTAAAGTTTGTCCTTTAACATCAAGTGTTTTATCGTTTGGCACAATTCCAGCAAAATATATCACACCATTATGCTCAACAATTTTACTCATTCTAGTTCCAACTATTTTTCTTGTTATCATGTGGCTCCTTTTATATGTAAGTATTTTAAGTATATCATTTTAAAATAAAAAATCATTTATTAATTCAATTAATACTAAAATCCTTTTTAAAATCAATAAAAGGCACTATTTATGTACACACCAATTTCTTTAGATTTCTTTGACCAATTAAATGTAGCAATGCAAAGAAAAATCCCATCAACTGTTGTTTTCTTAGATAATGGTGAAAAAAAGACTATTAAAGGCTTAGTTCACACTATGGAAGTAATCGATGGAATTGAGTATATGATTTTAAATACAAAAGAAAAAATAAGACTAGATAAAGTTGTACTTTTTAATGGAAGACGTCATAAGGAAGAGGAATAAAAGAGGATTTTAAAACCTCTTTTATCTTTTTGTTTTTTCTATTTTAAACCTTTATAGAATCTTTACCATTAAACTCTTTTGCATCAGCTTGCTCTATAATAGTATTTGAAATAACAAGTGTTTTTTGTGCTATTTCATTTGCAGAAGAGGCATTTTGTGCATTTAATTGCGTAATTTGATCTAAATTATTAACAGCATCATTTATTTGAATCATACCTGTTGCTTGCTCTTTACTAGCAGTTGTAACATTTTGAATTAAATCTAAAGTAATAGTTATATTTTCATTTAATTGAGTATAACCTTTTATCATATCAGATGCTATATCTTTACCTTCTTGAGTTTTTCTTTGAGCATTTTCAACTAAATTTTTTATTTGTTTAGCAGCTTCAGCACTTCTACTTGCAAGTGTTCGCACTTCTCCTGCAACAACTGCAAATCCACGTCCAGCTTCACCAGCAGTTGCTGCTTCAACAGCTGCATTTAATGAAAGAATATTTGTTTGAAAAGCAATTTGATCTATGATTGTAATAGCTTCGTTAATAGCTGATGTTTGAGAATTAATCTCTTCCATAGAAACCACAGTTTTATTTGCTAAGTCTTGACCTAAAGAAATTGAAGTTTTAACTTTATTACCATAACTTGCCATTTGTGTAGTTGTTTGAGTATTGTTTGTGATATTTGAAGTTATCTCTTCTAATGAAGCAGCTGTTTCTTCTAGAGATGCAGCTTGAGAATTTGCAGCATTTGCAATTCCTTGCATATTTTTAGTTAAAATATTTGCATTATTATTTAAAGTAATCCCTATTCTTTTGTTTTCAAGTAAAGTTTGAGTAATAACATCACCTAATATATTTACATCATTTTCTAACTCTTTGATAATACCTTCAAGATTATTTTGCGTTAATTTTGGTCTAAAATCAAGTTTTGAATATGAAGTTAATACTTTTAAGATATTTGAAATATTACTATTAAGTGTTTCTAACATTTCATTAATAATATCTTTTAATTCATTTAAAGAAGGATTGTTTGAACCTAGCTCTATTTTTGTATTTAAATACCCTTTATTAATAGCATTTGTAACTCGAATAGTATCAGCTATTAAAGCTCTATCTTTTTGAATATTTGCTTTTGTATCTTCAATATTTTTGTTGATAATTTTTGACATCATTCCTAATTCATCATTTGATTTTACATCAATAAGTTCTATATCATCTTTTTCAAAATTAATAAATGCAAAAAAGTTTTCAACACCTCTTTTTACTGAATCAACATCAATTAAAATAGTAAAAGCAATTGTTCTTGCTAAAATCATAGTTAAAGCTATTCCAAAAGCACTTAATAAACCAAAGACAATCATATTTTGATTTGCACTATTAGTTTCATTTTCAATTGTAATAAGTAATGATTGAGATATGTAATCTTCTACTTTTTTTAATAAATTAATTTTTTCTGTAATTTCTTTAAACCAATGGTTAGCATCAATTCCAAAATTTGTTTCTATACCACCATATAATGCAATATTTCTTATTCTTTCAACTTCAGCAATAGAATCAGCTTTTAAATTTGTTTCATAAAATTCAACTGTTTTTAAATCTGAAACTTTTAGAAATGAATCCATATATGCATTTTGTTCTGCAATTAAAGTATAAAATTTTGCTTTCATACCAGCTCCAAAACTATCTTTTGCAAAAGTATTAGTTCCTACTGCTCGCTCAATTCCAGCTCTCTCTTTTGATAATAAAAAGTTCATATAAGATACTAATTGTTGTGATACAGTTGCACTATTTGATAATTTTGTTATTGTTCCTATTACGTTTAATAACAATTTATTTAAGTCTGTATAATAGCCTATTGCAAGAGCTGCATTTAAAGTTAATGAATCAACACCATTTCTAGTATCACTTAAATTTTCGACTTTTTTAAGACCTGAATTTAAATTTTCTAAAAATTCAGAACTATAATCATTTTTATTAAATGTATTTAAAAAAGATTCTAGCTCATTTAACTTTACATCAACATTTTCTCTTTGAATTGGTAATTCTGTTTTAAATTTTTCACCTGAGCTTCCTAAGAATCCGGCTGTCATACCTCTTTCTTTTTGAGTTTCATGAACTAAAGCACCGATTTTGGTAGAAAGTACTACAACATTGTCTAATGCATGTAGGTTCTTAGAAGTACTAAATGAATCTACAGCCAATTTTGCTGCTAATAAAATAACCACAGTAAGTGGTATTAACATTATTAAAATAAGCTTTTGTTTTATTGATAACTTTGAAAGCATAAAAAACTCCAATTTCTTTATTTTCGTTTATTATAACTAAATAATAATAATTTAAGATGACTATGGTCAATGATTTTATTAAAATAAGAAAAAGAAGTCTTTTATAGTTGAGTTTATATAGGAATAATAATTTTTATATAATTAGTTGTTTTTGTTATTATTAAGTATTATTTTTGTTTTTTCTATGTTTAAACCAGATTTTGAACTTGCGTCCGCCAAATTTTCGTTACTTGCTAAAAGTCTTAATAAAACTTCGATTTTTTTGTTTGTTTTTATATGTGTAATTGACATATGATGTTCCTTTTTTTTTCTTCATTTTTATGAAGTTAATCAAAAGATAAATATGAGCTTGTTGTCTAAATGTAAATAATGTGTAATATTAATAGTGTGGGAATCAATAAAAAGCATAAAATAAAATAACAGATGAAACTCTAATTCATCTTAAGTAGCCACAGTATAACTAAATTCTTTCTTAAAAGCAAGGGCTATAATATTTTTTAGTATACTTCCAATTAAAATCAAAAGAAATAGAGAAATAAAATGACCATAGACAATAGCTTTATACAGTTAATATCCCATAAAGACACACTTAACAAAGAACAATTTAAAATTTTAGCTTTAGAGTACCCTTCTTTAGATAATTGGAAAGAATTAGCTTTAAATAAAGAAGTATCAAAAAATGATGGAAATTTATTAATGCTTTTAAAAGGTGATTTATCTTTAAAAGCTCAAGAGCAAATAATAAAAAACTATCATATGATATTAGAATTTAATAACATAAAAGCAAAATCTGTATATGAAGCACCTAAGAATCAAGAAACAGATTCTTCAAAAGCTGAAGAAAAAGATGATGATAAAGAAGAGCATATTAGAATCTACTGTGATGGGGCATGTTCCGGAAACCCAGGAGAAGCTGGAAGTGGATTAGCAATATATTCAAATAAAAAAAATCCTGTTTTACTTCATGGAGCTTATGAAAAAGACGGAACTAATAATATCGCTGAATTAAATGCACTTTATCAAGCTTTAATAATAGCAAGACAATCTAATAGCCAAAATATTATTACAATTTATTCTGATTCAAAATATAGTATTGATTGTATTACAACTTGGGCTTATGGCTGGAAAGCTAAGGGCTGGACAAAAAAAGGTGGTGAGATTAAAAATCTTGAACTCATAAAAGAGGCTCACCAATTATATGAAAGATTAAAAAATAAAATTGAAATTCATCATGTAAAAGGTCACTCAGGTGTAGAAGGAAATGAACTAGCAGATAGAATGGCTGTTCATACAATTAAAGCAAAAAATAAAGATTTTGCTTTTTATTCTTATAATAAAATCGAAGATGTACTATCTTTGACTTCTTATTAAAGTTGATTTGAGCACCATTAAGATATTATATTAAATATTATTTAAGAAGAACAATGAGGAACAAAAATGATTGAAAAAAAGGGTTCAATACTAACAGTTAGAGAAGACATCAAAGTTTTTGATTGTACAATCAGAGATGGTGGACTTGTAAACAATTACCATTTTACAGATGATTTCGTAAAAGCACTTTATGAAACATGTGTAGCTGCTGGTATTGATTATATGGAGATTGGTAAAAATGTATCTCCTACAGTAATGAGTGAAGAAGAGTACGGAGCTTGGAATTTCTGTAAAGAAGCAGATATTAGAAGAATTGTAGGTGAAAATAATACAAATCTAAAAATTGCAACAATGGCAGATGTTGGAAGAACTATCAAAGAAGAGATTCCATTAAAAAGCGAAAGTGTAGTTGATATGATTAGAGTTGCTACTTATATTCACCAATTACCAGAAGCTATTGAATTAATCGAAGATTTCCATGCAAAAGGGTACGAAACTACTTGTAATATTATGGCTATTTCAAAATCATTTGATGATGAATTAGATCAAGTTTTAGAAACACTTAGTAAAACAAATGTTGATGTTATTTATATTGCTGATAGTTTTGGCTCTTTTTATCCAGAACAAATCAATAAATTAACTGCTAAATACCTAGGTGCTGCAAAACCTGTTGGTAAAAAAGTAGGAATTCATGCACATAACAATCTAACTTTAGCATATGCAAATACACTTGAAGCTATGATTTATGGAACAAGTTACTTAGATGTTACAGTTTCAGGATTAGGTAGAGGTGCTGGAAATTGTGCTATGGAGTTATTATTAGGTTTCTTGAAAAATCCAAAATACAAATTATTACCTGTACTTAAATTTATTGAAAAATTTATTGTACCTTTAGAAAAAGAGTTAGATTGGGGACCAAGTGTACCTTATATTTTAACTGGACATTTAAATGAGCACCCAAGACCTGCAATGAAAGCAAGAGATGAAGGTGATACTGAATATGTAAAGTTTTATAACAAGTTAACAGAAGAGTATAGTTAATACTCTTTTGTTATAATTTTTTTAACAGCCACACTCAATATTTTTAGAATTTCTTGCATTTATACCTTTAGTTTCATAAGCATCTCTAATCCACCAATCTAAACCACCTAAAAGCTCTTTTACTTTAAATCCTAGCTTTGTCATATTTAAGGCACCTTTTGTTGAAGCATTGCACCCTATTCCATCACAATATGTTACATAAAGCATATTTTTATCAAGATGTTTTGTTGTTTCTTCATTCATAGTTCTATGGGGGATATTTATAGCACCGGGGATATGTTCTTGCTCATAAGCACTAAAAGAACGTGCATCAATAACAACTGTTTTAGTATCTTTTAATGCCTCACTTAAATCCCATGAGTCAATTTCATATTTTAATTTATCTTCATAATGTTTAATTTGATTAATCAAAGTTTTCCTTTAAATTTTTTTATTAATTGTATTATAAATTAAAATATAGAAATATTAATATTTTCGCTTTTATTACTTAAAATTAATACATAATCTTTGATAGAAATTTCTTCATTATTTTTAATATACACTCTAGGAACTCTTTTATCTACCATACATACAACTTCATAATTGATTGTATTTAATAAATTAGCAACACTATCTATAGAAATTCCATCACTATCATTTCCTCCAAATAAAACAACCTCATCACCAATATTAACATCAAGGTTACTTACTTCTATAATACATTGATCCATACAGATATTTCCAATTATAGGAACTTTTGAACCATTTATCATAACTTTAGCTTTTCCTGTTAGCATACGTGTAAAACCATCTGCGTAACCAATAGGAAGAGTTGCTATTTGTGATTTCTTTTCGGTTTTGTATTTTAAACCATAACTAACACCACAACCTGCTTGTATTTCTTTAACTTGAGAAACTTTTGCTTTTAGACACATCACTTCTTTTAAATTAACAGCATTATGATTCACATATGAAGAAGGATATAAACCATATAACATAATACCAGCACGAACCATATCAAAATTATATTCTGGCATATCAATAATAGCAGCACTGTTTGATACATGTTTTATAGGAATATTTAAAGCTCTTTTTTCTAATGTATTTACAATATAATTATATTTTTCAACTTGCTGTCTTGTAAACTCTTTATTTATTTCATCAGCCATTGCAAAGTGAGTAAATATACCTTCTATAAATAAGCCCTCAAGTTTACTCATTTTCAATATAGAATCAATTGTTTCATCACAACACAACATTCCCAAACGATTCATTCCAGTATCTAGTTTGATATGTATAGTTAATTTTTGATTTAATTCAATAGCAATTTTAGAAAATTCACTAGCTTGTTCTAAAGTATAAATTGTTTGTATTATATTGTTTTTAATAAGCTCAATAGCTAGGTTTTCAGGAGTATATCCTAAAACCATAATTTCAACATCAGGGAAAAAAGCTCTTAATTGTATTGCTTCGCTTAATGTGGCAACTGCAAATCTATCAGCACCATTTTCAAGTAATGTTTTTCCGATACAAACAGCCCCATGACCATAACCATCAGCTTTAATTACAGCAGTAATTTTACTATTTTTATTTGTTACTCGTCTTGTTTCTCTCATATTATGAGCTAAATTATCTAAATTAATTTCAGCCCAAACTGCTCTTGATAATTTCACTTATCTTCTCCTATTCATATATTATACTAAATCATTATTCTTATAGAAGTAATAAAAAGAAGCACTAAAACTTTTTATTACTTCTATAAGAATAAATTGATCAAAAGAAGATGTATTAAACTCCCTCTTTTGATTTAATTTATTTGAAATGTCTATTTATATCTTTTTATTTCTCCAGAATCAACTCTTGCAATAAAAGAATTTAACTCTTTTTTAACAATAGGCATTAAATAATACAGTCCTATAATATTAAATATAGACATTGAAAACATTGCTGCATCAGAGAAATCTATGGCAGCACTAAAACTAATACTTGTACCAACAATTACAAATAAACAAAATATAGTTTTGTAAACAATTTCATTAGTTTTACTTTCACCAAAAAGATAAGTCCATGCTTTTAAGCCATAATATGAATATGATACCATTGTTGAAAATGCAAACATAACTACGGTCATCGCTAAAATATATTCAAATATAAATGATGTTTCAGTAAAAGCAGCTGATGTTAAATTAACTCCACTTAACTCTCCTGTATTCATTCCTGAAATTGTAATAACTAAAGCTGTCATTGTACATATTATAACCGTATCAATAAATGGTTCAAGTAATGAAACAAAACCTTCTGTTATAGGTTCTTTTGTTTTCACCGCAGCATGTGCAATAGCTGAAGTTCCAACACCTGCTTCATTTGAAAAAGTTGCTCTTTTAAGACCTTGGATTAACGCTCCAATAAAACCACCAGCAACACCAGCCCCGGTAAATGCTCCAACAAATATTTGCTCTATTGCACTTCCTATTTGATCATAATGATAAATTAATACAATAAGTGACATTCCAATATATAATATAGCCATAAATGGAACTAATTTTGAAGTAACTGATCCAATTGATGGCATACCACCAATAATAACAGAGGCAACTAATAAAGCCAAGATAATACCTGTAACCCAACCATAACCAGGAGCTATTCCAAAGGTTTGTACAATCATCGCATTAGCTTGATTTCCTTGAAACATATTTCCAGCACCAAATGTTGAAAATATTGTCATAATTGCAAAACCAACTGCTAAGAATTTACCAATTTTCACATGACCTTTTTCTTTAAATGCTTTTGATAAGTAGTACATTGGACCACCAGATACTGTACCATCAGCATTTTCATTTCTGTATTTTACACCTAATGTACATTCAGTAAACTTTGATGCCATTCCAAATAATCCACAAACAATCATCCAAAAAGTAGCTCCTGGTCCACCAATTGCTAAAGCAACACCAACTCCTGCAATATTTCCAAGACCAACAGTTCCAGATAAGGCAGTTGTAAGAGCTTGAAAGTGAGAAACTTCACCTGCTTCTTTAGCATTTGGGTCTGTATATTTACCAGATACAATATCTAAAGATAATCTAAATTTCCTAAATTGAACAAAACCAAAATAAAAAGTAAAAACAATAGCAGCAACAAATAGCCAAGCAACAATTAATGGGAAGGTTACCCCATCTTCTATTTTAACACCATAAAAAATGGCATTTGCAAACCATCCTAAGTAAGTACTAAAAAATTGATCTATTTTTTGATCAATTCCAATAATCTCTTCTGCAAAACCAATAGTTGGAATACATAACATTGCTATATAAAACAGCATACTTTTAAATATTTTCATAAGTCTCTCCTCTTATTTATAATATATTGTAATATTAAATTATTATTTATATTACGTAGCTAACTAAACAATGTTTAATTACTATATTAATCATTAATTAATTTAGTAATTAAACTTTTTTAAATAAAGAAAGAGAATACTCTTTCTTTATAATTTATCCTTGGTAAAATGCAGAAAATAATAAAACATCTGCATTAGTATTATTCTTTTTATCAATAGTAATTACATCATTAATGATTTTTCCAATAGCAGGAGCAAAAGTGATTCCCAACCATCCAAGTCCAGTAGCGTGAACTAGATTATTATAATTTTCATCATATCCAAGAATTGGCATATCATTTGGTGTTAATGGTCTAAACCCTGACCATTCAACAATATCTTTTTTAACAAAATCATTTGTATATAAAGAAAGATTTTTATTAATACTATCAATTTGTTTTCTAACAACATCAGGATTTGTTGTTCCTAATTCTAGTTTTGAAGTCATTCTTACTGTATTTCTTCGTGGAGTCATTGCAATAAATAAATCTGCAAATAAAGATGAAGTTTTAGGTTTTAAAGTATCATCCATTTTAAATGTAATACTATAACCTTTTGCAGGTGTCATTAAAAATCTATTTTTAGCTTGTTTTGCTAGGGTATCATTAGCTCCTGTAGATAAAACAAAAGTTTCAGCTTCATATACACCTTTTGATGTTCTTATTTTAGAAACTTTAGAACCTTCAAACTCTAATTTTGTAACTTCTTCGTTTAATAAAAACTCAACACCTTTTCCTTCTAGGTATTTTTTCAACTCAATCATAAATTCACCTGGGTCTATATGACCATTCTCTTTTAAAAGAATTGAACCAATAACTTTTTCATTTAATATAGGCATATACTCTTTTGTTCTTTCTTTTGAAAGAATTTCATAAGCATCTGGATTATTACAATGAGCTGCTTTTATATCAAAAGTTTTTTGTTCTGTATAAATCATTAAAAGACCATCTTTACAAAAATGAAAATCCATTCCATCTTCTTTTACCATTGTTTCATACATATCTAAACTAATTCTTCCATATCTTTCAAATAAAGCTAAAGTTCTTTTTAGTCTAGCCTCTGTTGTACTTGCAGCAAATTTTAAAAGCCATTTATATAAATGTAAATCAAAAGTAGGATGAACACTAGCTGGGGATTCACCCTTTAACATTAGTTTTAAAGTATCAAAAATAGCTCCAGGCGCACTTAATGGAGCTTTTTTAAATGCAGATAATAATCCTGCATTTCCAAAAGAAGTACCATCTGTTATATTTCCTTTTTCAATAACAGTAACATCTCTTCCACTCTTAAGTAAGCAATAAGCCGTCATAAGACCAATACAACCACCACCTATAACTACGATATCTTTTTTCATTTTTATGTTCTCCACTTATATTATAATTTTATTTTTATATACTATTTTTTTGCAATTGATTCTATTTCAATTAGTGCATCTTTTGGTAGTCTAGATACTTCATATGTAGCACGTGCTGGAAATGGTGCAGAAAAATACTGTCCATAAATTTCATTAACAACTGCAAAATCTTCTATATTTTTTAATAAAATTGTAGTTTTAATAATATCTTTCATTTCTAAACCAGCTTCTTCTAAAATATATTTTGTATTTTCTAAAGATTGTTTTGTTTGAGATGAAATATCTGCTCCTGCAAATTCTCCCGTTGTTTCATCTATTGGTAATTGCCCTGATACAAATGTAAACCCATCTTTTTGTACTGCTTGTGAATATGGTCCGATTGCACTTGGTGCTTTTGTTGAATTAACTGCTTTCATTATTAAGTCCTTATTTGTGATAATTTTTTTTCATTAAAAGTAGTATATAATAAATTTTTATCATTGTAAATAGTTTTTATCACAAATTAATAAATTCTTATTACAATAAAAATTTATTATTATTAATTGACAATTTAATCTTATTTACTTATAATTAAAGTCATATAATTTATTAAGGATTTTTTTTTGAATCAATATGTTAAAAAATTTATTTCTATTGCTGACTTCTTAGGTGAAGTTCTAGGAAGTAACACTGAAATTTTATTGCATGATCTAACAGATTACAAAAGATCTATTGTTCATATAATAAATGGTCATATTAGTAATAGAAAAATTGGAGATCCAATTACAGATTTAGTTTTAGAGTTTATGGCAACTGAATCAAAAGGTAATAAACAATTTATATCTAAATATAACTCAAAAACAATAGAAGGAAGACTTTTATACTCTTCTACATATTTTATTAGAGATAATTCAAATAAAATTGTTGGAGCTTTGTGTTTAAATTCTGATTATTATGAAGTTAAAAAGTCATTATCATTTTTAACATCTCTTCTTCCAAACTATGTTGATGATAAAACTTTATCAATAAACAATATAAAAGAAAATCTAAATTCTGATCCTCAAGAATTAACACTTAATAAAATTGATGCCATAATAAATGAATTTGATATAGAACCAAATAGAATGACAACCGAAGAAAAAACCGATGTAATAGCTGCCTTAAATGACTGTGGTATTTTTAATATAAGAGGTTCAGTACAAGAAGTTGCTAATAAACTACAAATGTCAGAGCCTTCAATTTATAGATACATTAAAAAAATTAAAAATTAATTAATAAAAAAGAGTTGTTCTCTCTTTTTTATTATAATTCTTTTATCCAATCAAACTCCAAATTTTATATTTTATTTTCCTTTTTAAACTTACCCTATTATAGTTAATTTTATATCTTGAAAAGTTGCATTTGTACCACAATCACTTAGTTCATTTGATGTGAGTCTATTTACTTGTTTATTTCCTGCATAGATTAATATAGAGTTTTTATATATTCTCTCATCGTTTTTAACTTTGATTTGTATCGTATCTACTTTAGATGAGATTGTTACTATTTGATTATCGATAAATCCTTTACTTGGATGAACATAAGCATACTCATCATATTTGAATTGTGAGTTCAAAGTATCTGTATGTTTTGATGTTAGAAGATAATATTCATTCTCTTTTAAATTTAGTAGTTCTACATTTCTTGTATTTTGTTCAATAAATTTTATTTCTGGATTATCATTTATTTTTGTTTTAAAACAATTAATATATTCATTTTCACTAAGAAGCCCATCAAAAGCAAACTCATTAAACAAATACGATGTAAGTTCATATTCACTTATAGTATAATCATTTTCTTCACACACTTCACAAAATGTAACTTCATCATGTCCATAACTAAGTCTTACATCTTTTTTTTGTAAAAAAGTTTTTGCAGGAATGATTATATCTGCATATTTTGAAGTCTCATTTGCAGTTGTACCCATAAATATCACAAAACTGTTTTTTAATGACTCTATTATATATTTACTATTTGGTGCAGATATTGCAGGGTTTGCTCCTTGTATAAATACTACATCATAATCATCAAATTTAATATCTGCATAACTGCAAGTTTTAGTAGGATTTACAGGTATTTTATTCTCATATGGATATGCACTATTTCCTAAATACCAAACACCTTTATTTTTCCCATCAAAAAGATTTAGTTTATTACATACCTTATCTATTTCATGAAATATAACTGCACCCTCTTTATACTTTTGAGCTCCAACACCAAGCATTACCGATACTTTTTTACTTGTTAATAGTTCTATTGTTTGTGCGAATTGTTCTTGAGTGATATTAAGTTTTTTTAAATCATCTATATCAATATTTTCATTATCCAAGGCTTTTTGTAATAATTTTGCTAAAAGATAATCTCCCTTTGGAGGTATTTGTAAAAAAACTTCAGATTTTTTAGCTATTGGTGTTGATACAGGATCAATAGTGATAAATATTTTATCTTTAATTAATTTATAAATATGAGCTGATGTTTGTGTAAGATTTCTTCCCCAAACCAAAATCACCTCACTACTTTGAAGTTCTTTTATACTTGGGTTTACATTATACTTTCTACCCATTTCAATACCCGCTTCACCAGAAGCATCACAAATACTTCCAACAGCAAAGGTAGCACCAATCTTTTCAAAAAAGTTCATTGGTACTTTTTGAAGAACACCCATATTACCAGTACCTTTATAATAAAGAACTTTTTGATTAGGTTCTTTTAATTTAGCTACAACTTTTTTTAACGTTTCATTTAAATTTTTATCAATAATATTCTTTTCTTGTATAAGATATGCAAATTTTTTACAAAGCTTTTTATTTGTAATGTAGTCGTTATTTGGTCTACAAATACCATCTTTGTAAACAACTTCACAAGCATCAAAACAATCCATTGGACATGCTGTTAATTTCATATTAGCTTCCTTTATTGTGCTAGTAATTCTTTTATTTCATCTAAATGTATTCTAAAATGTACTGGATAATCAATTATCATCTCTTCTAATGTATAGGAAGTAAATAATGCACTTATCCATTTATTTTGTAATTTTGATGTATTAATATTTTTAATTACATTTGTAATATGAATATTTGTATATTTCATTAACTGCACTAAATCTTCCCAATTATAGTTATCATAATCTTGTATTGCTATCCATTTATCATTGACACCAAAATTTGCATAATCAGGGAAGTTTAATGGACTTCTTCGATATTGTAGATGTATAGTTCTATGTGTATTGTTTGATGCTGAATCAATTAAATGCCCTACAATTTGTTTTATTGTTCTATTTTGTGCATTTCTTTTTGTAAAAATTGTATTATTATCTATATTTTTTAATAATTTTTCTAATTCATACACTAGCTTTAATATATCACTACTTACATTTTCTAATAATTCCATATTAACCCCTTTCATTTTATTTATAGTAATATATCATTTATCTGTACTTCTATCAAGTGTCAAAATATTTTTAAATAAAGGTGACAGTTTTGTATTTTATTAATTAAAATAGTAAAATTCCTCTTCATATCCAACGGTATAAAGAAATAAAAAAAGAGATAATTTTAAAGAATACTCAAAATGAAATATTAATGATAATATAAGCATAAAAACTTTAAAGTTTAGTACATATTTTAAAGGAGCTTCTATGGGTAAAATAACTGATAAACTAAGTAAAGTAGATATTGAATTTATAAAAAAACAAAAATTGTTTTTCGTATCAACTGCTCCAAAAAATGGAAAAATAAATCTATCACCAAAAGGATTAGATGATACATTTAAAATTATAGATGAAAATAAAATTTTATGGCTAAACTATTTTGGAAGTGGAAATGAAACAGCAACACACTTACTTGAAGATGATAGAATGACTATAATGTTCTGTGCTTTTGAGGGTGATGCAAATATTTTAAGACTATATTGTAAAGCAAAAGTTATACAAGAAAAAGATAATTCTTGGAATGAATATATTTCACAATTTCCTATACAAAGAGCCGCTAGACAAGTTTTTGAAGTAACTATTGAAAATGTAAATAACTCTTGTGGAATGGGTGTTCCTTTATATGACTTTGTAGCTCAGAGAAATGAATTAACAAACTATTTTGACAACTCTACAAAAGAGGAACATATCGCTTATATGAAAAAGAAAAATCAAATTAGTTTTGATGGAAAACCTACTAAGCTTTTTGAGGATTAAAAAAGTTACAATATTAAAATATAAAAAAAGAAAATACCATGTCAGGTAAAATTGTAAATCTTCTTATTTCAAAAGACCCACAAAGTCCAATGTTAAATGTAAATCAGATGGTTTTAGAAGTTGAAAACTATTGTTTCAAATAGCTAATTGTTTTTCAAAGGGCTTAAGATTATGTGAGCCTTGTAAATATTTAAGCGATAAATTAAAAGCAAAAATCAGCTCTTAATTTTTACTTCTTTAATCTCAAAAGCACTTTTTACAATATCAATTCCATATTTACTTCTTAATTTTTGCATCTGATTTGTCAAAGCTCTTTTTTTTAAATCATTTTCATACTCAAAAATATTATAGGTGTACTCATTTACTTTTGCGAAATTCAAAACAGTTATATTTAGCTGTATTACTCCATGGGTTTTGTGATTATCTGTTTTATCAAAAAGTTTTACCATTTCATTTTTAAAATCCATTTCATTAAAGATTCTATTTACATTTATATAATCTTTTGATTTTACTTTATACTCATATCTTATATTTATAGCATATGTTAATGGATTCACCTTTGCTTTTTTTACTAAAAAGCAAAGATATCTACTAAGAATCATTACTCTTCTTTTTAGTTCAACTCTATCATAAATAACATCAAATGTTCTTCCAATTCCGATTGATTTTTTCTCTTTTTCAAAGCTTAATTTATTATCTCTGATTCCACAAATACGGTTATATAGATCAATTCCTGGTTTTTTCCATGAATAAAAAAGTTTTTGATTCTTTTTTATATCTCCAAGGGTTTTAATTCCATAACCTTTAAGTCTTTCTTGAAAAGCTTTTCCAATTCCTGGGAATTCTTTAATTGGAATATCTTTTATAAAATTTCCAATATTATCAGCACTTACGTATTTTACACCATCTGGTTTTGCATATTCAGTTATTAGTTTTGAAAGATATTTTGTATTTGCAATACCTATTGATATTGGAAGTTTTAGTTCATCAAAAATCTTTTTCTTCAAATAATATGCAAACTCTACTATTTCACTTTCTTCTATATACCCACTTACATCTCCAAAAAATTCATCAATAGAAAATTGTTCAACAAGGGGTATTTCTTTTATTAAAAGCTCTTTTAATTTTGTTGATAAGTCATGATATAAAGGATAGTTTGGTGGAAGCATTTTTAAGTGAGGACATAAGCTCAAAGCTTCATTTACACTCATGGCTGTCTTAACACCAAAGGCTCTTGCTTCATATGATGATGTTGTTATTATCCCTCTTATTTTTCCATTTTCATCTACAAAATACTCTTTGAAACTTTTCATTCCTTCATTAGTAAGAATAGAACTAACAAAAGCTCCACTATTTGAAGAAATTTTTCTAATCTCTTTTTTTGATGAAAAAATATTAAGATTACTTCTTCCTCCAACCGCAACTGGAATGTGAAATAAACTATCATCAATAGTTCTATGAGCTGATACAAAAAAGCAGTCTAAATCAAGGTGAATGAACATAACGCTATTTTATACTATTTTTAAAATTATATTTGATTTTATTTCATTCTGTAATATTTATTTTAAATTCTATTTATCTAATTTTTAAGATTATTAAACTACTATATTTAAATTATACTTTGTATAACTAAGGAGAAAAAAATGAAAAAACTAGGTCTACTATTACTTTGTTTAAGTAGCTTGTCATTTGCTGCTGAATATGATCCTGTAAAAGGGGAAATGTTATCACTATCATGTACCTCATGTCATGGGACTGAGGGAAAATCTGAGGCTATTACTCCATATATAGCAGGTATGGGAAAAGCTAATATGTACCAAATCTTATTAGATTTTAAAAGTGGTAAAAGAACTGAAACTATGATGCAAAAGCATGTAAAAGGTTTTACTGATGAAGAATTAGAGCAGATTGCTTATTATTTTTCAAGCGTTAAAAGATAAAGGATAAGCCATGATAAATAGAAGAAGTTTTAACAAAATACTTTTAGGAACAACTGCACTATCTTTTGCTGCATGTACTGGAATTTCAGAGCTTTCACTTCCTAAAAATAAAAAAAGAGTTGTAATTGTTGGAGGTGGATTTGGTGGAGCGACAGCTGCTAAATATCTAAAAAGATTTAGTCCTGATACTGAAGTTATATTAATAGAGCAAAATAAAGATTATTATACTTGTCCATTTAGTAATACAGTAATTGCAGGAATGAATAAAATTGATTATATAAAACATGATTATAAAACTTTAGAAAGCAAATACAATATCATTGTAATGCATGAAAAAGTTAAAAAAGTTGATGGAACTATAAATAGTGTTATTTTAGAAAATGGAAAAATTATTCCATATACTAAAGCAATAGTTGCACCTGGAATTGATTTTAAATATGACAAAGGTTATGAGCAAGGCTCAGAAGCATATGCACCTCATGCATATAAAGCAGGAGAGCAAACTGTACTTTTATCTGAACAATTAAAAAATATGAAAGATGGTGGAACGTTTGTAATGGTAGCACCTAATAATCCATTTAGATGTCCTCCTGGTCCTTATGAAAGGGTTTCTTTAGTTGCTCACTATTTAAAACACAATAAACCAAACTCTAAAATTGTAATTCTTGATCAAAAAAACAAATTCTCAAAACAAGGATTATTCCAAGAGGGTTGGGACAAATTGTATAAAGATATGATTGATTGGAGAAGTGTTGAATTTGGTGGAAAAGTTATATCTGTAAACCCTAAAACAAAAGTTATAAAAACAGATGATGGGGAAGTAAGAGCCGATGTACTTAACTATATTCCAGAACAAAAAGCTGGAAAACTAGCATTTGATTCAGGGCTTGTAGATGGTGATTGGTGTCCAATTAATACTAAAACATTTGAATCAAAACTTGTGAAAAATGTTTATGTAATAGGTGATGCATGTATTGCAGGTCCTATGCCAAAATCTGGATTCTCAGCAAACTCACAAGGTAAAATTGCAGCTCTTCAGATTTCTAGAATTTTAGTAAATTTACCTCTTGTAAATCCTCCAAAACTTGCTAATACTTGTTATAGCTTAGTATCTCCAAATTATGGTATTTCAGTTGCTGCTGTTTATGAAGCACATGAGAATGAAATAGTTGATTTAAAAAGCTTAGGAGCAGGAGGATTAAGTCCATCTTATGCTGATGAAGGTATTAGAATGCAAGAAGCTGAATATGCTGTTGGTTGGTATAAAAATCAAATGTCTGATATATTTAGATAAATTTAATTGGATAAATAAGACACTTTTGTGTCTTATTTACTTAGTTATATATTGAATAATTTGTTGTGGTGCTTCACCAATTTTTACAACATTTGGCTCTTCAATTAAATCTCTTTTATCTCTATTTAATCCAAAAGTAACTTCGTAATCTCCACTAGGACAAGAGATGATACTCTTAGCTTCACTTAATTTCAACTCTTTACAACCATCAAAACTATTATTTGAGGCTGCAAACAAAGTTGATGCAGCAATAATCAAAAATAATGATATTTTTTTCATATTAATACACTATTTATTTAAAGGATTGATTAACTCTTCAAACCATTTATTTGCATCTTCAACTGTTTCAAATCTTTTTGATTTTGCAACTTGGTCTTTACCTTCGTAGAATCTAACTCTAATTCCATCTTCTACATGGTCAATTTTAGTTCTTGTGATTTTTGATAAGTTTAAATAAACTCTTTCATTTAATTTTACAAACATTTTCGTTCTCACTTTCTTTTTATTTTAACTATTTTACTTTAATTATCTTTAAATCCAACAAATACCTGAAGTATCAATATTTACAAATATTTTGTCTCCTGGAAGTAAAGTTTGTATTTGCATCTCTTGTCTTGTAATTTTACTATTAAAACAAATACCACCAATAGAAAATTCTACTAATAATTCATTCTGTGCGTGTTGTTGTGAAATTGAACTTATAACTGCAACTAAAGTATTATCATCTCTCATTTCATCACAATCTTTTCTACATATTTTTATATGTTGAGTATCTATCATCATTACAGAATCTCGTTTTTTTGATTCACTATTTTCAATTGTAAATCTTTGTCCATCGGTAAAAACTTTTACAAGATTTCCATCTTTATCTTTTTCCCAAGGTGCAAAAAGTAAATTTACATTCCCACTCTCTACTAGATTTCCTTGAAATAAAGCCACCCGTCTATCACAAATATTATTAAGCCAATTATGGTCATGACTTGAAATAAGTATACTTGTGTTGTATTTTTGTTTTGCTGTTAAAATAGCTTCTTTTATTAATTGAGCTGAATTTGTATCAACTCCTGCTGTTGGCTCATCCAAAATCAAAACCTTTGGTTTTAATATAAGTCTTGCAGCAATGGCTACTCTTTGAGCTTCTCCACCTGAGAGTTGGCTCCATTTTCTTTTTGCAAAAGAGTTATCAAGTCCTACTAATAAAAGTGCTTCTTCTATGTCTTCTTTTAAATTATCTACTTTATTTCTAAGTTCTAATCCATAAGCAATATTTTCATAAACTGTTCTTTTTAAAAGATATGGATTTTGAGGAACTATTACTACACTCTGTCTTGTTTCTAAATCAATTTTTTTATTACAAATACCATCAAATATGATTTCACCTTTATTTGGTTTACAAATAAAAGAGAGTAAGGAAAATAGCGTAGATTTACCACTTCCATTGGGACCAAAAAAACCAATAATTTGATTTTTATTTAAACTTAAATTTTCAATATTAAGTACTTTTTTGCCATCATGATATTGTTCAATATTACTTAGCTCATATAAACTACTCATTGTGTCCATTTCCTTTTTAAAATAGATAAAGCAATATTAACCATTAATGCAACTACAAATAAAACTAACCCAAGAGCAATTCCTGTAACAAACTCACCTTTTCCAGTTTCTAGGGCAATTGCAGTTGTTATTGTTCTTGTATGGTATTTAATATTTCCACCAACCATCATAGAAATACCAATTTCTGTAATTATTCTTCCATAAGCAGTCATAGCTGCCGTCATAAGACCAAATCTAGCCTCTATTAAAGTAGCCTTTAAAATCTGAAGTGAACTAGCTCCCAAGCCTTTAAGAGAAAGATATAACCTTTTATCTACCATTTCAACTTGAGCTGCCGTTAGAGCTATAATTATTGGTAAACCTAAAAAGATTTGTCCAATAATTATGGCTTTTTGAGTAAAGAGTAAATTATATTCACCTAAGAATCCTACTTGTGAAAGAGAAGTATATGCAACAAGTCCAATTACAACTGTTGGAAGTGCTAGAAATGTATCTACAATTGTTCTTACAACTGTTTTTCCAGGAAATTGATAATAACCTAACAAAAATCCTAATGGAAGCCCTATTAATAAACTAATAAATAAAGACCAAGAAGAAACTGTTACTGTTACGCTTATTGCTGAATATACACTTTCATTTCCAGAAGCAAGAAGCTGTATTGCTTCTTCAAAACCATCAGTGAATAAATTCATTCTTAAAAACTACCTTTTAATCTATTTTTTTGCGTTTGGAGTAAATAATGGTTTATTTAAAAGTTTAAAATCACCTATTAATTTTTGAGTTTCATCTTTTACTATCCAATTTGAAAAATCACTTGCTAGTTTTGTTTTTACATTTGGACATTTGTCTTTATTTACAGTAATTACACTATATTGATTAAATAATGAATTGTCATTTTCAACAACAATTTTCATATTATTTTTGTCACCTTTTTGTGATTCATATTTAATCCAAGTTCCTCTATCTGTTAATGTATATCCAGATTTTTCAGATGCCATATTAATAGTTGCAATCATACCTTGACCTGTTTGTACATACCAAGAATCTTTTTCAGGAACAATTTTGCTTACTTTTTCCCACATACCTAACTCTTTTTTATGAGTTCCTGAATTATCTCCTCTACTTAAGAAGTTAGCTTTTTTCTCTTTTATCTCTTTAAAAGCATCATCTGTACTTTTTCCAGATATACCAGCTGGATCACTTACAGGTCCAATGATTACAAAATCATTAAACATAACTTCATTTCTATTAACACCAAAACCTTCATCAACAAATTTTTTCTCAGCAGATGGTGCATGAACTAATAAAACATCAACATCACAATTTTCACCCATTTTAAGTGCTTTTCCAGTTCCTGTTGCAACCCATTTTAAAGTTGTACCTGTATCTTTTTCAAACTGTGGTGCTAAATAATCTAATAATCCAGTATCTTCAGTACTTGTAGTTGTTGCCATCATTAAAGAGTCATTTGCAGTTAGACTCATTGCCATTAATGTTGATAATCCTAGTGTTAATAATGTTTTTTTAATCATTTTTTCTACCTTTTAATTAAATATATTTGTTTCTTGTTTTGTTAATTTGTTATTAAATTTAATAACATAAACCTCTTGAGCTACATTTATTTCAGATGTAGATTCCTTTGTCACTAAAATAGAGTTACTCTCATATAGTGCTGTTATCATTCCTGAACCATATTTATTATTTCTTGTTACTTTAAAACCTCCATTTTCAAGTTTTCCTAAGACTATATTTACTCGTCCTTGTTTTGTTTTTAATTGTTCATGATTCAAGGCATTTGTTATTTCATGATAAAAACTACTATTCCCTTGAAGTTTATTTAAAACAGGAATTGCAAATAAATAGACATTTACCATAGCTGTTAGTGGATTTCCTGGCAAACAAATAACTATTGTTTTATCCATCTTTCCCATCATAATAGGCCTACCTGGTTTTACATTTACTCCATGAAAAGCAGTTTGTAAACCATTTTGTAAAAATGCTTCTCCAACAAAATCAGCATCTCCCATAGAGATACCACCACTTGTAATAATCGCATCATAATTTTTTAGAGTTTTTATATACTCTTTTGACTCTTCTAAATTATCAGGAATCACACCACAATAAGTAGCATCAAAGCCTTTTTCTTTTAGTTGAGAAATTAATGCAAAAGAGTTACAATTATAAATCTCTTCTTCATCAGCATTTTCCCAAGGCTCTTTTATCTCATTTCCAGTTGATAAAACAGCTATTGAAATTTTCTTTAAAACTTCAACCATCACCAAACCTTGTGAAGCTAAAAGAGTAATATGAGATGAATTTATCTCTTCACCTTTTTTAAATAAAACATTACCTTCTTTTTGTTCTTCACCTTTAAGTCTTAAATTTGCACCTTTTTTTATATCAGAGGGAATTCTTACAGTTTTATC